>Ga0272441_10000078_pt1 | contig 203804 bp, 190 predicted proteins | sample SSMProp6N_FD_193582 | JGI IMG/M metagenome (GOLD analysis project Ga0272441, IMG submission 193582) | Marine sediment archaeal communities from Little Sippewissett salt marsh, Falmouth, MA, United States - SSM-Prop-6N | ecosystem: Environmental > Aquatic > Marine > Wetlands > Sediment ...
GGAACTGGAATTGGGGGCCCTGTCTTTGCCCTTGCCTTTGATGGGAGCGGTAACCTTTATGCGGGAGGCGTCTTTACCACGGCTGGCGGGATCAGCGCAAGCTACATTGCCAAATGGGACGGTTCTTCCTGGAACCCGCTGGGATCGGGCATGGCTGGTGCTGTCTATGCCCTTGTTGTTGATGGGAACGACAACCTTTATGCGGGAGGTGGCTTCAGCACGGCCGGCGGGGTCAGCGCCAACAACATCGCCAAATGGAACGGCTCGTCATGGAGCGCGCTGGGAACGGGAATTGGGGGCCCTGTCTTTGCCCTTGCCTCTGATGGGAGCGATGACCTGTATGCGGGAGGTAATTTCATAACGGCCGGCGGGGTCAGCGCTAACTACATTGCCAGATGGGAAGAAAGCGCACAGGTTACGATACCGAGCTTATCCCATCTCGGCATGATTGGATTCGCACTCTTATTGCTGGGATCGGCATTCTGGACCATGAGATTCAGGAGAATAACGTAAGTATGCGCAATGGTTTGACGACTGTCTGTTGAAGACGAGCGATAACGGGCTCACAAACCTACCTTCGTCAATACACTGTTTTCGAAACAGCATCGCTGCTGTACGGTTCTTCGTCAAAGATTTCATTCGTGGATACTTCGATACGCCGGTGTCTGGGATAATCAAATTACCATTATTTTCGACAATGTCTGTCACGTCAAATGTGAGTTCATGCAACAATTGACCCCAGCTGTCTGTCAAATGGTGATATAAATATTAATAACAAGCACTTAAATTATACTACACACTAGCACATTCGCGTTGCCCTTTTTATGAGATTTCATATATTAGAAGATACCCTGCCATTAACAACGATCTATAAACAATGTACGAAATTAATTGGTACGTATTTCCATACCGTTACATTGGTTATTCAATTCCACTTCCCCCTGTACAAAGAAGAGTAACTTCAGCGTCAGTATCGATGCCTGGATCATGCGTTACCTCCAAGGTGCTCACGGTTACTGATGTTGATAAAGCTGATATCGATGTATCTAGCGGAGCGCACATTGAATTGCAAGACGAAGCTGTTGTATCATCTGATGTGATGGTGCTGCATCCGAGCATACAACCCGAATTGTCTAATCTTAATATCAACAAATCAAGCCAGACTGCTGGAAATGACCCTATGTGTCCTGTGACAATATACCCGCCGTCAGACGTCTGACGGACGCTGAATCCACTTTCAGAACCGATTCCGCCATATGTTTTCTGCCAGCTCATGTTACCAATACTGTCAAGCTTAATGATCCATATATCTGCACCTCCGGCTCCGAATGAACAGGTGTTGCCTGTTAAAATGTACCCACCTTCTACTGTCTGCTGAATGCTATGTGCGTAGTCATAATCTATGCCACCGTAAGTTTTTTGCCAGTTGATATTGCCTGTACTGTCTAACTTCAAAACCCACGCATCGGAAGCACCTGTGCCGTATGAACTGGTATAACCTGCAACAACATACCCGTTATCTGCTGTCTGTTGTATACTGAGTCCGTAATCATTAGCAATGCCACCGTAAGTTTTTTGCCAGTTGATATTGCCTGTACTGTCAAACTTCAATAGCCATACATCATTCGCGCCGGCTTCAGATGAACCGGTTAGGATATATCCACCGTCAGAGGTCTGATGAATTTCGTAACCTTCCTCATAATTGCTTCCACCATATGCTTTCTGCCACATGATTGTGCCACAACTGTCAAGCTTTAATACCCACAGGTCCTTATCGCCAGCTCCATATGACCGCGTAAAGCCGGTTACAATATATCCTCCATCTGCTGTCTGGTGGATACTGCGCCCTCCTTCACCATCACCCCCACCGTACATTTTCTCCCACATAGTGTTGCCAGAAGCGTCAAGTTTTAATACCACGAGTTGACTTGGAGCCATTGCATAGAATGGACTATGGTTTCCCGTAACAACATACCCACCGTCCGACGTTTGATCGATGCTGTACCCTTTTTCATCATATAAATTCCCGTATGTTTTCTGCCATTCAACCCCGCCTGTTTTGTCGCATTTCACTACCCACAAGTCATAATGGCCGATTCCGTATGAATCCGTATGTCCTGTTACAACATACCCACCGTCCCACGTCTGCCGGATACATCGTCCGAAATCATATGAACTTCCTCCCGCGCTGAAGGCCCAGGTGGATGGAGCCGGACCGCCGCTCGGATCAAAGACCGGCACCGGCATGCCCGGGGTGAATAACAGATAGGAGAGACTGGTGCTCTCCGTACAGATGACCACACCCGACAGGCACTGTACCGTTGAAACGGCAACGATGCTGTCGATCTCTCCATATGAAACGGATGGGAACCATGTCGTATGTATCCCCACAATCTGATCATGGGCACCGATGGTGGTGGAATATGTGTCCAGGATCGTATCCCCGCCCACGGCATAAAGAGTCACATAGGCCGGCGTATCGCTCATGTTCGCGATGGCCGCCCCCTTGGCATTGACAGTTGAAACAAAACCGCTGAACAGGAATCCCAGTGTCCCGCTCAGAGTGTTCGACAAAGAGAACTCCGCCACGGCGCCCGTGGATACGTACTCATAGGAAACCCGGAACAGGAGGGCGTCGCTGTCGTACTCTATTGTGCCCGTCGTTGCCGTACTGTCGAGAGTTCCTTTAATGTCAATTTCCTTATGACCGTATCCGGCGATCATATGCGTGTCCGAATAGACTTCGGTACCCCCGCTGTACAGTTTGACGGTGAAATCATGACTGGAGGAATCTCCATTATCAACCTGGAGCCAGTCATCCCAGAGAGGATTGCCGCCCGTTATGTGCGGCATGTACACCATCGCACCGAAAGCGGGTGTGCATAAAAAGGAAACGACAACCAAGACACTGACAAAAAATACTCTCTGTATGATTGTATTTTCCATGATGTCCTCCAAAAAAAGGTTTTTGAAGTAATCACTGTTTTTCGGTGAGGTCTCGTGTGGATTGGGACGATTGCAAGGGTACACAGAAAAGAGAAATAAACTCGGGGATGAGACCCCGTGAGATTGTACAACGGATAATTAATACTATTCCGAAATTGGAGTCAGTGCAAAGGAAAAAATATCCTTATCCGTCAACTGGCAACTTGATTGGGCATTACAACAGCGAGGCCGCCAAAGATTGATAAGGAATTAAGCAAAGTGTTGATTTGTTTAAGAATAATAATGAAATAATACAATAACTTAAATTGTACTACATACTAGAACATTAACGTTTCCCACTCCCTATAACATCCAATACAATGACGGTACCCAACCAAAAGATGAGGGGTATCGTCATTGAGCCACATTAATTGTTCCTGTTTTCCCCCGGCTATATCGATCTGTTTTTTTGTTCCTTTCACTCTGAACACTGAAAGCTGACATCCGCGTCACTGTCAATGCCTGACACATATGTTGTTGTGACGGTTGCTGAAACCGATACAGGAGATATCAATGTATAGGCTGGAATACATGTCGAATTGGCTGGAGATATTGCCGTATCAGTTGATACGCTGGTGCCGCATCCGAGTATATCGCCGGAACTTTCAAGTTTCAATATCCACAGGTCATCATCGCCAGCACTGAAGGATTCTGTCCGGCCGGACACAATGTACCCCCCATCAGAACTTTGACAAACACTATAACTGATATCATCGGAGCTTCCACCGAAGGTTTTCTGGCAGCTAATGGAACCCGAGGCGTCAAGTTTTAACAGCCACAAATCATGTTCACCAGCACCGTATGAATGCGTGTCTCCAATGACAATATATCCGCCGTCTGTTGTCTGTTGTATGCTGGAACAGTAATCATGACTACTTCCCCCATATGTTTTCTGCCAGCTGATCTTGCCGGAAACGTCAAGTTTCAGTATCCATAGGTCATAAGAACCGGCACCGTATGAAGACGTGTATCCTGCCACGACATATCCGCCATCCGACGTCTGCTGAACGCTTTTCCCACGGTCTGTGTAACTTCCGCCATATGTCTTCTGCCAAATTATAGTACCCACACTGTCAAGTTTTATCACCCAGAAATCATCGTTACCGGCACCGTATGACTTAGTGTACCCTGTAACAATATAACCGCCATCTGTCGTCTGATTGATGTTGTTAGCTATGTCAAGATTGTTTCCTCCATAGGCTTTCTGCCACATCGTGTTTCCCAGGCTACCGAGCTTTAATATCCAGAGATCAGTCATGCCGGAACCGTATGAAGCAGTATAACCCGCCGCAATATACCCGCCGTCTGTTGTCTGTCGTATGCTGGTACAGTAGTCAGTACTACTTCCACCATATGTCTTCTGCCAGCTGATAGTACCTGCACTGTCAAGCTTTAATACCCACATGTCACAACCGCCGGTTCCGTACGAATAGGTATGACCAGCCACAACATAGCCGCCGTCCGATGTCTGCTGGATGCATTGTCCACCATCATCGGCGCTTCCACCATAGGTCTTCTGCCATTGAATCCCGCCAGCACTGTCACATTTTATTACCCAGAAGTCATTTGAACCGGCTCCGTATGTTTGCGTATCGCCTGTTACAACATATCCCCCATCCGCCGTCTGCCGTATGCATCTTCCGCGTTCATCGTCGCTCCCCCCCGCGCTGAAGGCCCAGGTGGTAAAATCAGAGGCACCACTCGGATCAAAGACCGGCACCGTTATACCCGGTGTAAATAGCAGATAGGACAGGCCGGGATTTTCCGTACAGATGACAACACCCGACAGGCACTTCACACTTGAAACGGCAATGATGCTGTCGATCTCTGAGAAAGAATCATACGGGAACCAGAGATTATGAACCCCCACAATCTGGTCATGAGCTCCGATGGTGGTGGAATACGTGCCCAGGATCGTATCCCCGCCCACGGCATAAAGAGTCACATAGGCCGGCGTATCGCTCATGTTCGCGATGGCCGCCCCCTTGGCATTGACAGTTGAAACAAAACCGCTGAACAGAAATCCCAGAGTCCTGCTCAGGGTGTCCGACAGAGAAAACTCCGCCACGGCACCCGTGGATACATACTCATAGGAAACACGGAACAGGAGGGCATCGCTGTCATACTCTATTATCCCTGTTGTTGCCGTACCGTCATATGTCTTGATGTCCATTTCCGTATGACCGTATCCGGCAACCGTATGTATACCCGTATAGACCTGAATACCGCCGTTGTACAACGTGACGGTAAAATCATGATTGGAGGAATCGCCGTTGTCCACCTGGAGCCAGTCCTCCCACAGGAGATTGCCGCCTGTGAGATGCGGCATATACACCGTCGCGCCGAAAGCGGACGTGCCTGAACCGAAAAGGACAACACAGACACCGACAATAAATACCTTCTTTATGAGTGTATTTTTCATGATGTCCTCCAAAAAGATTTTGAAGTAGATCACTTCTTTTAAGTGGGGTCATGTGTTGATCGGCACGATCGCAGGGGTGCAGGAAACGTAAAATGGACTCGGGGGAGAGACCCCGTAAGATTGTACAACGGATAATTAATACTATTCCGAAATGGGCATCAAAGCAAGGAAAAAGATATCAGTAGCCGTTAACTGGTACTATGCAAGCTCATGACACAGAAAACCGCCAAAGAAACCGGAGGATTGACGTCGCACGTTCATTTGTATGAAGACAATGTCCTATTAATACAATTATTTAAATTGTACTTCACATTGGGAGGTGTTGCGTCCTGCTCCAAATTAGAGACTTTTACGCCGACCAATCATACACGCCTGTTAAGAACCACCCTTTTAAAACAGGAGAAAGCGGTGAGGAGTACACTTTTGAATTGACGGGAAACCGCCGCATAGGCCCCATAATCGACAGGGAGGAAAACAGCATCGGGACAGAGTTTAAGTGCCGTTCTGAAGGGCATACCGGAATGTACACCATATTTTCTGGCTTCATAACTGGCCGTGGAGACAACTCCTCGTTTGGATAGACCCCCCTGCCTCCCGATGATAACGGGCTTCCCTTTCAAGTCAGGATTACGTCTCGTCTCCACGGCCGTGAAGAATGCATCCATATCGATATGCAGAATTCTTCTCATTCACTCTTCTTTCGCGACGATGTCAAAGGTAAATTCTATAACGTGTCTTTTAAACTGCATTCTGATCGGCACTTTCCTGTCGTCTGCCGTAAACCATATTTTAAGGTTACTGCCATCACCGTCCTTATCAAGTACTTCAAGATCGCTTTCAACGAGGACTGCATCATATTGTTTCCCCGATACAATGATTGATTCTCTTCTCGAAATCTCTGCCTTGGCAGGGATGCACGTCTTCCCATCGGTAACCGGTATTGTGATGACCGTACCTTCTGCAAGTGCATGAAGACGGATAACATAAATGAGAGACAGGGGATCGAATGTTCCGGGAAGAATCGAGACAGGGTTCATTTCTTCCCCGAAATTGTTATAGGACGCTGTCTTTCTTTCCCAATCAATGTTTACGACAACATTTCTGGGGTGTTTCCCTTCACTCTGTTTTGTATAGAGGAGTGTATGTGTTAAATTCGTGTCGACATACGAATCCTGTCTTTCACGAACTTTGTAGATCAAATCAATATACCTGTTCGTTTCTGTGATCATTGAAAAGTGATATGCGGGAACACCTTTGACGATTTTAGAGGGAAGGACCTCCAGGATGCTCTCCCCGGCAGGTATTAGGCCCCACCGCGCTTGAAACGTAATTTTTTCTCCTTCATGAAATGGTAAATTGCCACGAGCGTTCGCATGAACCTCAAAAAAGAAGATGACTAGCGGGATGATCATAACGTAGATAAAGATCAAACGATTACGCCCCAACATGCAGTGAATATGCGCAAAAGACCTCTTAATGCTTTTTTCGCGAAAAATCATAATCTGCTCAATAATTTGTGAAGCTAACTTGATACTGATGATTCGCTGATGAATACGGCGATTTACCGGCTGGCAGTTTTCAGCGGGTTGTGATCATGTAGATTTTTTCTCGGTCTTTTTCTCAGACTTCTCCTTAAATTTGTCAATCACCATTCCGATGGGAAGTCCTACAATCAAGCCTATCACCATCATCACGCCAACGCACTGACGGGTTATCAATGCGGCAACGCCGAATCCGCTTAAAATCAAAATAGCTACCATCCTTCCGGTAGTGATTTTCTTATCAGTCATTGAACGTTCCCATGGTTTCCTGTTTCCCAGCACACGTGAGGCATTCTGACTATCCCCATTCAGTCCACGCTCAGTATGAATCGGGATGATACGTCAGCCGGATGGAAATCCATAAATTATTAGAGGTCTTCGGGAGTAAAGGCAACGACATCGTCGATCCTTTCCACGTTGGCGAGGATCATGGCAAGCCTGTCGATACCGAGGGCAATACCCGCCGTTTCCGGCATGACGCCGAGAGCGGCAAGAAATTTCTCCGACGGCGGGTACTGGTGCTTCCCCATATCCCGCCTCCTGGTATTATCACTGTCGAACCGCTGTCTCTGTTCGTCCGGGTCGGTTAGTTCAGAGAAACCGTTGGCCAGCTCCACGCCTGCCATATACAGTTCGCATCGCTCCGCCACGGAGGGAACGTCGTCTTTTACGCGGGCCAGTGACGCGAGCGTTGACGGGTAATCGTAGAGAAATGTGGGACGGGGCGCACCCAGGTGGGGTTCGATTTTCTCCGTCATGATATCGTCGAAGGTATCCGCCGCAACGGCCTCGTCCGCAGAACAGGCGGCGTATCGCGTGAACGCGTCCCGGACCGTCAGGCGTTGCCACGGGCCCTTCATATTGACCGCGCGGCCATGAAAGACAACTGATGACCTTCCTATCGCCTCCGTCACGGCATATCGGACCATTGCTTCACATTCATCCATGAGGTCCCGGTAATCGATACCGGCGCGATACCACTCGAGGAGGGAAAATTCAGGGAGATGATACCGTCCCCGCTCACCATGTCTATAGCACTTGCTGATCTGGAAAATGGAATGGTAGCCCGCGGCAACGAGGCGTTTCATGCAGAGTTCCGGCGAGGTGTGCAGGTACCAGTCACCGGACGGAACACCGTCGATATGCACCTCCGGGGCGATGGACGGCACTCTGTTGGGCGTATCCGCTTCGAGGTAGTCATGTTCGTAAAAGAAACGGCGCACGGCACGAATCAGTGCCGCACGGGTGAAGAGGGCCTCCCTTTTCCGGGCGAGACGCCCGCCTTCATCTTCGTGCCCGTTATTCCTTGACGCGGGTGACATAGTCTCCGGTACGGGTATCGATGCGGATTTTCTCTCCCGGTTCGATGAAGGGAGGCGCCTGAAGGGTGTAGCCCGTCTCGACGGTAATCGGCTTGGAATTGCCCGCCGCCGTATCGCCCTTGATCCAGGGGTCGGCCTGCGTTACTTCGACATCGACAAAATTGGGGAGGGTGATGCCCAGTGGTCTCTCTCCCCAGAACAGGATTTCCACCTCCAGGTTCTCGATGAGATAGTTCTTGGCGTCGGCAACCTGATCGTCATTCAGCATCACCTGTTCATATGTCTCCGTGCACATGAAACAGTAGCCGTCATCGCTGTGGTAGAGGTACTGCATGGTTTTCTCTTCCAGATTCGCCTGTTCGAAATTGTCAACGGACCGGAAGGTCCGGTCGAACTGGGAACCCGTTATCATGTTTTTCAGTTTACAGCGGTAGAGTGCCTGGCCCTTACCCGGTTTGGAAAATTCGAAGTCAACGACGACATGGGGCTCGCCGTCAATCTGTATCTTGAGGTTTTTTCTCAGGTCGCTCGCGTTGTACATAACGATACACTCCTTAGTTTATGCCGTCCTATGGGACGCCCTTTTATTTCATTTGCCCCGTAAAGTCAAAGGAATTAAGCTCCCCGCACCCGGGATACAGGGGCATCTTGCCCGCGCCGTCGGGCAGGTCGATGACGTACCGGGGCATGCAGAGTCCGGAAATCTCGCGGCGCAGGGTCTCCATCATGACAATACCCTCCGCCACGGAGGTCCGGAAGTGCATGGCGCCCCTGACCGGTTCGCAGTGAAAAAGATAATAGGGCCTGACGGCAATGCGCTGAAGGCCGTACAGGAGCGCCCTCATCGCGTCGATGGAATCGTTCACACCCTTCAGCAAAACAGACTGGTTGAGGACGGGAATCCCCGATTCGAGCAGCCGGGCACAGGCGTCGGCGGACTCGCCCGTTATTTCCGCCGCGTGGTTGAACTGCGTCACCACCCACAAAGGACGAAAACGGCGGAGCCTGTCGCAGAGTTCATGATCGATTCCCATCGGCATGACCACGGGGAGACGGGTCCCGATCCGCAGCACCGCCACGTGCGGGATGGCCGCCAGATCTGTGAGGAATCTGAACAGTGCGCCTCTCGCCATCACCAGGGGATCTCCGCCGGAAAGGATTACTTCCCGGATTGACGGCGTCCGGCGGATATACTCGATCATCCGGAACAGCTCCTCCCGCGTGGCGTCACGGCGGTCGCCGGACCAACGATTCTTCCTGTTGCAGTGCCGGCAATAGACGGCGCATCGCGATGTCACCATGGCGAGGCACCGATCGGGATAGCGGTGAATAAGACCGGGTACAACGGTGTCCCGCTCTTCATCGAGGGGATCGTCACTGCCGCCCGCACTGTCATACTCACTCGGTGACGGCAGGGCCTGGCGGGCGACTGGGTCGTCAATCCCGCGTCCCTGCATGAGAGAAAGGTAGTACGGCGTGGCCGCGAAGGGGTAGGTTGCGGCGACACCCTGGCAGCGCGCGGCTATCTTTTCGCTCATGAAGCCCTGGTCGACCAATTCCTGCAGATGACACAACCTGTTCGCCGCCTGCCATCTCCCGTCATTCCATATATTTTTTTCGTGGAGTGCACTGTTATTCATTGTTTGTACAAATCAACCGGTATTTCTGGCGTCCTCCCTTATCACGACCGACCCTGACCGTCAAGCGTCCCGGGTACCGTTGGAAATGGTACCTGTGATTTTGATATTACCGTTTTCTTTTCTTGACACACAACACCGCCGCACGCTAAAAATCAACAGTTTCTGATACCGGAGCATACTATGACAAAAAACCGTTTCTCCTTCTCGGGAAGAAAGCGCTTCATCGTGCTCGTTATTCTTCTCTTGGTCAAGACCTTTATCGTGACGGATTTCGGTCTCGCCTGCCTGCCCGGTCCGGAACATGACGGCCTGCCGGAGACAATAACCGTTGAGGGCAAGACATTGACTTTAAACGGTGTTGCGAAACGGAAGGTGCTCTGGCACACCGTCTTCACAGGGTCCCTGTACCTCGAGCAGCCCACCTCCAATCCGCGTGCCATTATCGAATCGAACCAGATCAAGCACATCCGGGAACATTTTCTGATGCCGAAGATTCCCCATGCGTGGGTGCAGCGTGCGGTAAAAAAGGTGTTCTACCGGACCAACCCGGCGGAACTCTGCGATAAACATAAGAACGAAATAGAGCGGTTCACCTCGTGGTTCGATGAGGATGTAGACAAGGGAGATTATGTGGTAACGACATATGTGCCCGGGCAGGGACTCACCCTTGAATACAAAGGATTGATCAAGGGAACGATCACTAATGAGGAATTTGTTCGTATGTATTTTAATTGCGGCTTCGGCGATAAGGCGGATGAAGATATGAAACAGGGCCTCTGCGGAGCATGATGACGGACGGCCCACTCTCAATCAACGGAACAATTGCAGGAGGTCCTATCCATGGCTGATGAAAAGTTGGTTTACCGGGGAAAATCGAAAGATGTTTTCGAAATCGGTGAAGGGAAAAATGCGGGGAAATACCGCTTCGTGTTTACGGACAGGGGCACGGGATACATGGAGAACGGCAAACCGGTATTCGACCCGGGTTACGATTCCGTCGTCGGTGAAATCCCCGGGAAAGGGGCCATCGCCTGTTCATTCGCCACCCACTTCTTCCAGCTTCTTCAGGAACGCTCCATCCCGTCACACTACATCGAAACCATCGATGACAACGTCATGCTCGTCGAGCCCGCACGGCCCATCAGCCTGCCCGAACAGGCACCCCATTTTACCGGTTCGGCACCGCTCAACAACCTTGAGTTCACTTGGAGAAACAACGCACAGGGGAGCTTCTGGCGCCGGTATCCCTTCGTCAAGCCCGGCAAGAACCTCAACAAGGTCGTCGAAGCATGGACGAAAGGCGACGAGGACGTCCTCATCACCTTTGACGCCCTTGTGGAAGCGGGTGTGGTCACCCAAGACGAAGTGCACTATATCGACGCGCTCGTCAAGGAAATCGCCTACGTCGTTTCCGAGGCTTTCGAGGAAAAAGGACTTCATATCATCGACGGAAAATTCGAGCTGGGACGTCTGAGAGACGGCGACGGCAGGATCGTGATCATCGACGAGATATCGCCTGATGTGCTCCGGGTCTGTCGCGGTTATACGCCCGACGACGCCGGTGACTGCACCGTCTACAATGAATGTATCACCACGAGCCTCGTCGACGGGAAAAGAACCATCAAAGCGAAAAATCAGTTGACCGCGGCCGAATTGGCACCAATCTTTCTCGACTGAGGCGACGACACAATCAATGGTACTGACCGAGCGGAGACGAAACGTCTCCGCTCTTTTCTATTCGTCGATGGCGAATTGAATCGATCCCAGGTGTGTAAAGGCGACATCGATTACATCACCTGGCTCTCCGTAAAAGAATCGCGTGAGCGACCCCGTGGAGATAATATCACCCGCCCGGAGGTACACACCGCGCCGGGCAAGAGCGTTGGCGAGCCAGACCACCACGGCGAGGGGACTGCCCAGCGCCTCCACGGCGCAGGCGCTGGCGAGGAGGGTCCCGTTTTTCCGGAACACCACCCCTTCCATGGCAATATCGTGGTCCGCGAGGGACCTGCGCACCGGACCGATGACAATCCCCGCGTGCAGTGAATTATCCGCGATTGCTTCCGTCGTTGTCGGCGACCAGTTCGCAACGCGGCAGTCAACAAGTTCCACCGCGCCCACGATTCCTTCCGTCGCACGAATGACATCGGCCGTCGTCACACCGGGACCGGTCAAGTCCTTACCCATGACAAAGGCGATCTCGCCTTCGAGGGCCACCCGGCAGAACCGGGATGCTCGGACCGGGCGCAGGGTGCTGTATTCAGAACCGGTGGTCATGCAACCGTAAATCGGCTCCGTGAGGCCCAGTTGTTCCATCACGGCCCGGCTCGTGGCACCGATCTTCCACCCGATAACACGCTCACCAGCCGCCACCCGATCGGCGATGAGCATTTCCTGAACGTCATACGCCTCATCGATCGTTATATCCCCCTCCCCGACAGTGAGAGAAGGAGCTGGTGTCGCTGTATTATACGCTTCCTTCAGTCGCTGGAACCATCGTTCCTTCGCACCCACTTCTTTCATCATCTTTTTTCTCCAGCAACATGTTATGCTGCTTTTAGCTTTTCTCCCAGCGAGTTCCCCTTAATTTCGCTTCCTCGAGGTACAGTTTCCCGTCATCCGTAATGCGCACAACATTCCTGCTGATGAGTGACTCCAAGATTTTCGGTTTGTGATCACGAAACGACGGATACATGATTTCTTTCATCAAACCCTTTTTCCCCAAGCCGAGTTCTTGTTGTGATTTCGCATGCACCGCGTCCGTTGCACCGTGGCGTCGAAAGATGCCGATTACCTTGCCCAGTGTTCGCTTGGCGATAATCGCCGGGGCAATAACGGCGACCGCCGCGAATATTATAACGCAAATGATGATATAAAAAATACTTTCCATCCGTATTGATCTCCTTTGACAATTGTAATTATCTCATCCGTCGTTGCTTTTCGTCAATCCGGTTCCCTGTATGAACTGCGTTTCATTAACCGACGGGTACACGACATATTCGGCATAGGATACCAGTATTTTTCTTCACGTCAACCTATCGGTGAAAAGATTATTTCACATATATGGGAACGGATGCAACATCGATTTAGTCATTGAAGCAACCTGATTTTTCATGTTAGAGAAAGAACGAAATCAAAGGAGACCGTATTAATCCATGACAGAGATAAAATCGGACGACGCGCAGGGCAGTACCCTCATTGTTCCATCGCAGCGGACTATCTTCTTCATATCCGACAGGACGGCAATAACGGCAATCACGCTGGGACAGAGCCTTCTGACACAGTTCGACCACATCGACTTTGAAGAAATCACCCTTCCCTTCATCGATACTGTCGCAAAGGCCAAAAGCCTCGTCACGGAAATCAGTAACGCGGCGAAAGAAAAAGGTGAACGCCCCATCGTCTTCAGCACGCTCGTCGACCCTCACCTGCGCCATATCATCAAGTGTTCAAACTGCCTCTTCCTCGATTTTTTTGAAACGTTCATCAGCAGTCTCGAAACGGAGTTCAGTACATCGTCGTCACGTGCCGTCGGCCGATACCATCGACTCGACGATAAGAGAGGAACATACGATGCCCGTATCGATGCCGTTAATTTTGCAATCAACAACGATGACGGCATTGCCACGAAAAACTACGAGAAAGCGGACGTGATTCTAACGGGGGTGTCACGAACGGGGAAAACACCTACCTGTCTCTATCTCGCCCTGCAGTTCGGCATCTACGCCGCAAATTACCCGATGACCGAAGAAAATGTTAACGCGGAATCTTTGAAGCTTCCTCAGCCATTGAGATCGTACCGGAAGAAGATATTCGGTCTTAATGTAAACCCGGAACGCCTACACGTGATTCGTTCGCAAAGACGACCGAACAGCTCTTATGCTTCTATTGATCAGTGTCGCAGAGAAGTCACTCTGGCAAAAAACGTTTTCACGAGGGAAAAGATCCCCAATCTCAATGTCACCTCCATGTCCGTTGAAGAAATCGCTTCCACAATCATCGTAAACAGAAAACTCAAACGTCGACATCTGTAACCGTGAATGGAGTGAGGACAACCTTTTTACCACCGTCGGATAGACGGGTTTCCCGTCGATAACAGCATTCATTACCCCTGCCACAAGGAGCGTCAGATGAAAAGCTACCGTAAAGAACTCTGGTTCAACACGCCGAAACGGCGCGCCTTCATGAACATCACGCCCGCTGTAGCGGATTGTCTGCATGAAAGCGGCATCCGGGAAGGATTCTGCCTGGTAAACGCCATGCACATCACCGCATCCGTCTTTATCAACGATGATGAATCGGGCCTGCATGCGGATTATGAACGATGGCTCGAAGAACTGGCTCCCCACGAACCGATTTCGCGGTACCAGCATAACCGCACGGGTGAAGATAACGGCGACGCACACCTGAAGCGACAGGTCATGGGACGGGAAGTCGTCGTGGCCGTGACGGAGGGACGGATGGATTTTGGGCCCTGGGAACAGATATTTTACGGAGAGTTTGACGGTCGACGCCGCAAGCGAGTGCTGGTGAAAATTATCGGAGAATGAAAAAATAAATTAGCCATTCCCTTGCGATTTTCGGTATTATTGAATATGTAATTCCATAACTCGTTTTATTTAGTAAATAATAGTTTGAATTTCCTTTACTTTATACTGTTTATCTTCCTCCTTTCATTGATGATTGAGACTTGATCAATTTCATGGATGTTTTGGATTGCATCTATGATTAGGATGCCTGTGTCATCATTTTTTGGAGCAATGTCTTCTCATACCATTCACCGGCTCTCATGATACTTCTTATATCTTTGATATTGGATACATTTTCCAAGGGATTCGCATTCAATAAGAGCAAATCCGCCCTCTTCCCTACCTCTATAGTGCGAAACTATTGGACCGCGAGTTCCATAATGTTGGAACCACTCCATCCTTCCGAATTCTTTACTTTTGTCGACATCAAGAAACTCGAAATCCAACTGCTCGATGTGTGCAATCTCATCCATGCCCTCCGAGATCACGCCATCCAATTCCACTGAAAATGATATATGACAAGCAGTGTAAATATCCAATCCCTTGGCGGCGGTTATTGCCTCGTGAAATTCATCCTTCGAGAAAATGAATAGAGTTTGACAAAATCGAAGTCCTGCTTCTTTTGCTCTTGGACAATGTCCCGAGGATTTTTCACCGGACCATAGAGTATCGGGCCACAGGTGTAGATAGTACGACCGATGCGTTTTCCTTCTTCTATGTCATCTCGCCATCGAAGCAGATACACTCTAGGTCCTCCAAGTGGCCGAAACATCGTACGGTCGTCACAAAATTGGCAAGGTAACAGGTTGAATGGGGAAACGGGATAGTCGCACACTCAATCAGAACTTGTATGCATATGCATATCCGCCAAACCAGTCATGAGGTAACCATCTTTTCCATTAACAACGATCGTTTTTTAGAAATTTTAACACCTCGCGAAGGGCCTGTTTTGACGATTATTTTCTCTTTGCCCAGAACTGTTTGATTTTTAAATATCTTTTCATCCGTCATCGGTACGAGATTGACGTTTGTAAATGCAATAAGACGCTGATCTCTTTCACCAAAATATGCCGTAACAACGAGAGTCAACAAGGAACAGGCGATGAAAGATGTGAACGCCCTTTTCATTACCAAAGCCTCCTTTTTGATCAAAAATCACCTTGCGTGGCGTGAACGATCAGATTCAATGAATAGCCAATAAGGCACTTCATTTCGCTTCGGCCTTTTAGGATCACATCTTGATTTGTAAACAACCAGTATAATGACTTTCATCAGCCTTAATTAGAACCATAACAATTGAAAAATTCATCGCTTTTCTCCTGAAATAAAAGAGTATTTTACCATTTTTCCGTAGTATAATCCCTTTACATTTTATCTAATTCACTCAATAATGTGTTCACATGCGAATTAAAAATTATTCGCACATAATGTCTTCAGTGTTTCGTTCAATAAACTGTGAAAAACAAGTAACCGTTTTTAAAAATGAATTTATCATGCAATCGAGCCATTAGACATGTAAATCTGGCAGTAAACTCAGAAAAGCATAAGCTGACAACATTCCTGGGTAAAGTTGGTTTGACTTTTGATGAGGATACTGAATTCAGCGTAGTTGTCGAAACAGGAAATGATATTTTGGCAACTGCGTCGTTTTCAGGCAAAATTATAAAACAAGTAGCGGTCAAAGACGACATGCGCGGAAAGGGCCTCCTCCAAAAACTGATTACGGAGGTGATTCAAGAAATGAACTCCCGGGGTATTAGCCATGCGCTGGTCTACACACGCTCTGAAAATGCTGACTATTTCAAATCTCTCGGATTCAATACTGTTGTAAATATCATTCCCTACATAGCCTTTCTTGAATGGGGAACTGAAAGCATATCCCAGTATACTGCTTTACTGAAGAACACTATAAAATCATCAGACAAAGTGAAGCATAATACAGCCTTCTTAGTCAGCAGCGAAGAAAGTTTTCACACACATTTGACCTTCATAGCAAAGGTGGCACGTCAGAGTGAATGGGGATACATATTCGTTGTTCACGATGCAAGAAGTCCACTCCAAACACGTAAAATGGTAGCGATGATCCAAGACGGCATATCACATATAAATAACTTACATGTTTTTGATGGGAAAGAATACGTTTTCCCAAATAGTTTCCCTGCGTATTTTTCCAAAGGTAAGGAAAGAAGCCACCTCTGGGCTCTGGTTGATGCAGAATTGTTTGGCAAATATGTCGCGCCTACGCTGCAAATTCGCTCATTATATATTGTAGATAGTACGTTTAACAATCGTCCTTCAGATTATAATGAGATCGTAAGGAAACGTTTAGTACATTGGAATATTGAAATCTTAGATGTATAAACAAGCTATGAATCTCAATTTACGATGAAAAACAAACAAAAAGAATAACGGAGCTTGGAATGATTTTAAACCATTCGTCCAAAGCAGGAAGCCTTGAATCAAACGACTTATTAGTGTTGCTCACACCGCTAAAGGCAGGAAACGGTATACAAATAGAAATAAACAGCATCGTCAAAAAGCAATTCGGCAATCGAATTATGGATATCACACGTGAAGTTATTAACTCCATGAATATCAAAGATATTAAAGTAATCATTCAGGACAGGGGTGCTTTGGATTGTACGATTAAGGCACGACTTGAAACTGCAATAAAGCGGGGAATCGGAGAGGTGAACAAGTAATGAGGACAACAATGCTGTTTGTGCCGGGTATAAGTCCGGGAATGATCCAAAACGCAGGTATCCTCGGAGCAGACTCAATTATCTTTGATTTGGAAGATTCAGTCCCTTATGACGAAAAAGACGCGGCACGGATTTTAGTGAGGAATGCTCTTCAATCATTAGATTACGGCTCATGCGAGCGTATGATAAGGATAAATTCAACTGACTATACCGACTGGCAACTGGATATACGTGAATCAATCAAAAGCATGCCCGATGCCTACGTAATCCCAAAAACCGAAAATGAAACAATGATTTTAGAGGTGGAGCGTGTTATTGACGAAAGTGACAGAGACACAACGTTCATTGATATCATTCCCCTTATTGAAAATGCCAGAGGAGTCGAATGCTGCGATAAAATACTCAACTCCAGCTCACGAATAAGAACAGTTTTATTCGGTGCGGAAGATTACGCTACCGACATTGGTGCTACGAGAACAAAAGAAGGCATTGAAATCGCATATGCCAGGTCCCGCATCGTCAATGCAGCGGCTGCTGCAGGAATTGAAGCAATAGATACGCCTTTTGTGGACGTCGAAGATATTGACGGTCTGAAGAAGGATTCCATTACAGCCAGAAATATGGGCTTCAAAGGCAAGGCGTTGATCTCCCCCAAGCACTGCATGATCGTCAAAAATGTGTTTACACCTTCTCTGGAAGAAGTGGAAAATGCCCTGAGAATAATAGCAGCAACGAAGCAAGCAAAACAACAGGGCAAAGGCGCCATTCGTGTAGACGGAAAAATGATAGATGCACCGATTGTAAAACGAGCCCTGGACATACTTAAAAAAGCAAACATTGATGGAGATTTCTATGAATAAGGTAGTTGGGTCATTAAAGGAAGCTATAAGGCTCAGCGGGTTAAAAGACGGAATGACCGTATCCTTCCATCATCATCTTCGTAATGGTGATTGTGTTATTAATCTTGTTATGGACGCGATTGCAGAATACGGGCTCAAAGACATCACAATAGCCCCAAGCTCTATTTTCCCCGTTCATGCTCCTATTATCGAACATATGAAAAGTAGCGTTATCACCCATATTGATACCGACTATATCAGTGGGCCTGTGGGAGAAGCCGTATCATCAGGTATTTTGGAGAAACCTGTCATGCTGCGCACACACGGTGGACGCCCGAGGGCGATTCTTGAAGGTAGTCTTCATATAGATGTCGCATTCATCGCGGCACCGACATCAGATGATATGGGTAATATAAATGGTGTTAATGGTCCTTCAGCATGCGGATCTCTGGGTTACGCAATGCCAGATGCTTTGAAAGCAGATAAAGTAATAGCCGTTACCGATACTCTTGTTCCTTATCCCAATACGCCAATCAGCATTACTCAAAGTAATGTTGATTATGTCGTCGAGGTGTCGTCCATTGGAGAGTCTTCCGGAATTGTATCGGGAACCACGCAAATAACAACGGACCCTGTCGGGAATATTATTGCACGGAAGGCGGCAGACGTTATTGAAATATCCGGTCTGATGAAAGAAGGCATGTCATTTCAGACCGGTGCCGGCGGTGCATCACTCGCGACGGCGATGTATGTAAAAGAAAAAATGATTAATAAAAAGATCTCCGGGAGCTTTGGGCTTGGGGGCATAACCGAATTTTTCGTAAACATGCTCCAGATAGGTCTTTTTAAAACTCTTATAGACGTGCAATGTTTCGACATTGCAGCGGTAAAATCACTGAGGGAAAACCCAAACCACATTGAGGTTTCGTCATCTTTTTACGCAAATCCCTCTGCAAAAAGTTGCACCGTTGACAAACTCGACGTTGTCGTTCTTGGTGCTATGGAGATCGATACATCGTTTAACGTCAATGTACTGACAAATTCTAACGGTATTATTATGGGTGGTTCCGGGGGTCATAGTGACGCCGCGTGTGGTGCGAAACTTACGGTTATCGTGGCAAACCTACTACGATCGCGGTTGCCTACCGTGGTTGACTCAGTAATAACAAAAGTAACCCCTGGGCATACGGTCGATGTACTTGTCACTGAGATTGGAATTGCGGTAAATCCCAAACAGGCTGAATTAAAAAAACGTTTATTTGATGCGGGACTTCCTGCTGTTGAAATTGAATATCTTAAGGAAAAAGCCGAGCGTATTGCAGGAAAAGCAGAGAAAGTGACTTTCACAGAAGATACTGTCGCTATTGTTGAGTACCGTGACGGGACAATAATCGACCGCGTGTTCAAACCATTCGAGAACGGACAATAAATGCTGGATGATATACTCAAGGCGCGAGAGGATAGAGCACACTATAAGCACTTTCTTGAAAGCCAGGGCCGAGGTACGGTCGTATCATTTACTATAAACATTCCATCCGGGAGGAAAAAGAACCCGAAATACTCAAGTTGGTTGTGTCATTTGATGATGGAAGAATTTGCCGAAGCACTGTCAGTCTCCCATTTTAAGACAAATTTCCGTGAATTGAGAGTGGGCGATGATGGTCCCGAGGGATTCATGCTCGTTGAGGAAACACCATACTTTTTAAAACAGCTTGGCATGGAGATCGAGGACAATCATTCATTAGGTCGTCTTTTCGATATTGATGTCGGATCCGTTCACAGAACCGATGTGGGTGGTAACCCCAGAAAATGTTTCGTCTGCAATGCCGACGCCGTGGAATGCATTGTTGGCCGGAGACATTCGAAAAGAGAAATTTTCAATGCGATCGATCACATGATAACCGAAAGAGATCGTCGAATATCTCAAAAAGTCAGCGAACTGGCGTCACGAGCTGTCTTATATGAAATCGGATGCACCCCCAAGCCGGGACTTGTTGATCGGCGAGACAGCGGACCTCATCATGACATGGATTACTTTACCTTCCTGAACAGCTCCGTTACGTTAAGTTCTTACTTTCAAGAAATATGCGAGGCATCTTGTAAATACTTCCATGAACCGGAAATGTATTATCGAAAGATCATAAAAATCGGCCGTAACGCCGAGAAGAACATGTTTGACGCAACGGGGGGAATCAATACCCAGAAGGGTCTCATTTTCTCTCTTGGTCTCGCATGTGCCGCGGCCACACAGGCAATCCGCGCATTTGGGGGCGGTGACATCAAAATCATATCTAAAACTATTTCAGAATTGTCTTTACATATTCTTTCAATCACTAACGAACAGGCAGAGATAAATCAGAAGGAACAGACAGAACTGACTCATGGAGAACAAGTTCGAAGACAATTCAATGTTGATGGAATTATAGGAGAGGCAACTGGTGGATTTCAGATCGCGATTACTGTCGGTCTACCGTCACTCAAAAATGCTCTAACAAAGAACTGTGATTTTAATGACGCAATGGTACATTGCTTAATATCATTAATGAACAGACTTGAAGACAGCAATGTCCTGTATCGGGGTGGACGCGATGCATTAGACTACATACATCAGACGACAGGTAGTATATTAAACAATGGGAGTATATTTTCACGTGAAGGCATAGAAGCCATTGAAAACCTAAACGTGGAGTTAACAAGAAGAAATATCGGTACAGGAGGTGCTGCTGACATGCTGGCTCTGTCTGTTTTCCTTTATTTTGTTGAAGATGCAAGATTATAGTCTCAGGAATCGGATTGTTTGTCATATGTTGATGATATATGTTTTTTCATAAATCAAATGGACTTATAGTTTTATGGAGATCGTAAAAAAGCATGCATGAAGGAAATCATAAATGTCCAATATGTTTTCGCAACATCTGTTGATATTTTCGTTAGTCGGTATTATGGGCGGTATTATCGGCGTTAAGTCTCATATTCCCGGTGGCGCTTTAATTGGGTCCATGGTGGCGGTAATAATGCTGAAAGTTTTTATTGGAAAAGGATGGGTTATGCCCAAATGGTATGCAACCGTTGCGGAAATAATGATCGGCATCGTTATAGGAGCGTCGTACAGACCTGGGATATTTGAGCTGCTAAAGCGCCTTATGTTGCCGGTGATTGCATCAACGCTGATGCTCATAATAATGGGCTTCGTGGTCAGTGTAGTACTCGTGAAATTAGGAATTCTTGACGGAACAACCGCTTACCTCAGCACGAGCCCGGGGGCGATGACTGCCTTACTCTCAATCGCGGGTGAGAAAGTGGCCACTCCTCTCATTGTTCTTGTCTTTCATTTTTTCCGTATCGTTTTTATAATCGTTACAGCACCACTTATTATATATGTCTTTCAAAAATTTATAGATACTTAGAAAAATTGTTATATTTTCTATTTTTCCACTGAAGGAAAATATCCGTCAAATATTGAAAATAATTCTGGTTTATGTTACAAATTATTTAAATAATTTTGAAAGAAGAAGATGAAATATATTGGAAATTTGAATTGATGTGGTTGTAAATACTTAATTTACTGGCTCTGACATAATTTAACAGAATTTGTATTAAGAGTTATGGGACAAGCAAGTAAAGATAATGATTTTGCTTCAATAGAGGTACATAATCTAGAAGATTTCCGCAATCAGTTGGGTATACCGCAAGTCATCTACTTCCGAAATCTTGGTTCTATGAAGCATGCCCAAAAGCCTCATCGCCACTCATTTTATGTTCTGTTGCATATTGAAAGTGGTCATGGACATCATATCATTGATTCTGAGGCATATCCTATTAAAGCTGATACACCAATGATATCCCTTCTTTCGCCTTGCCAACTACATTTCTGGGACTTGGACGACAAATTGCGAGGAACAGCTATTCGATTCTCCGATGAACTGTTTTATTCACTACAACCCAAAGATACTACACATACGGCACATGAACTTATTGAAATTATCGACTGTCCCTTTCTCTATATTACGGACGCCAAAACTCAAGTCAGAATCCGAAATATCATCAATATAATGAAGCAGGAATGCCATGGGGCCAAAATGGGACGCGATATCATATTTATAGCGTATTTGAACATCCTGCTTGTTTTGATGGGTCGGATATGTCAACAACAAATCAAATCCTTCAATTGCATTAATTCCCACCATTATTATCCATCCTTGGTGAATAGTTTCCGTAGTTGCGTGTCTTGTAATTTTATCGAACACCGAAATATATCATGGTACGCCAAGAAACTCGGCGTAAGCGAGGGACACCTGTACGACGTAATAAAAAAAGAAACGGGATCATCGCCTGGTTGGATCATAAGAAGAGAAATTGTTTCTGAAGCAAAGAGACTGCTTGCTCATACTGAGCTGACAATTGCTGAAATTTCTTATAAATTGAATTTTGATGACCCATCTTACTTTTCCCGCATCATGAAACGTGAAATTGGAATGAATCCTTCACATTTCCGAAATGTAGTGCGTGAACGTTATAATATGGTTACAAAGAAATAATCTTCGTCGTATTGTTTGCTAAGAGAGATTGCCGTACCGAATAATAAGAAAAAGGAGCATGGCGCTGGTTGGTTCCATATATGACATAGCAAGCACCTTTCCATTTATGTTGATTTTGAATATTGTTCACGATTCCTCCTCAATCGGCTTCGTGACAATATCTATATAGGTATGGTGGATGTAAATTATGCGCAGGCGGCATGAATAGACGCCAGCCATCGGGCTAGGCTAACAACAGTCCTTCAAATCCGCTAATATACGAATCACTTCCTTTCGCCCTTCATCAGAAAGGGGAGTAAGTGGTGGTATCGGGTCTCCGACATCAAATCCCTGTATTTCCAGACCAGCTTTGATGCATGTCGCTAAATTGTATTTTTGGAAGGCAACATTCATTTGCCAAAGCCGCTTTTGCAGATCGATTGCCTGGTCCCATTTCCCTTCCTGAAACAAGTTGTACAGCTTGACACTCTGCTTTGGAATAATGCATGCCGGTCCAGCCATCCATCCAACCCCTCCCATCATCATAACAAACAAAGGGATCGTCGCGGACGCGCTGAACACTTTGATATTATTTCCATAATTAGTGATTATTGTCATTAGCTTACCCATATTGCCGGATGCATCTTTTAAATAGAGCACGTTGGGAATATCAGCCAGCCGACCGATTATTTCTGGAGATATAACAGTGTTATCAAATCTAGGATTGGTATAGATGACAATAGGACACTGTACTTTTTTTGCTATTGTTTCGAAGTACGAAAAAACCTGATCAGAATTTAATGGAAAGTATGTGTCCAATACAGCCAAAATGCCATCCACGCCCATGTCTTCGAATTCCTGTGCCTGACGTGCCGCCTCCATACTCGACCTGTGAAAAACCCCTGCAACCACCGGAACCTTCGATGACGCAGATTTGACTACGATCTCTACAATCTTTTTTCGTATTTCCCATGTCAGATAGGCAAATTCTCCCGTACTTCCCAGAGGTGTCAAGCCATGGACTCCGCTCTCTATTAGATGTTCCACAAGGTTTTTCAATACATCTTCACGCACAGTTCCGTCTTCATTCACCGGCGATACTATATACGGGAAAACGCCACAAAACTGTTCCATATCTTTTACCTCTCGGTTTATTAAACAAGCATTCCCTGACAAATTTATCAATGATTAGAAGCTTCTCACATCCTAAAGACTATCGATTCGGATATTCACCATGTCTTTTTCCGGTTGTTCCGCATCAAACTGTATGAGCACCAAGAATCAAAATAATGCGAAATAACCATTGATATCATTCAGCTACGTTCCGTACAAAATGTCCGGCAGCCACAAAGACAGTGAAGGAATCAAGATTATTATTACCAGTACGAAAATATCGAGAAAGATAAATGGAATTATACCTCGGATTATCGTCAGCAGTGATGTTTCTTTAAAAAGGCCTTTCAAAACATACAGATTTAATCCCACAGGTGGGGTAATTAAGGCCAATTCCATGTTGATCGTCATAACAATGGCAAACCAGATCGGATCCCAACCGAACGCAACAATAATAGGAACGATAACAGGCGCTGTAATGACCATTATTGAAATCACTTCCAGAAACATTCCAAGAAAGAAGAAGAGAACATTAACTAGAATGAGCACTTCCCATCGTGATAGCTCTGCGTTCGACATAGAGGCAACAATTGTTTGTGGCACATCCAACGCACTGATTACATACCCGAAGAGTAATGCTCCCACAATGATCATTCCGATCATAGCTGACGTTTTTATAGCTTTCATGACCGCTGCATGGAGGGTCTTTGCAGTAAGCGATTTATAATAGAAACGTGCTATGAGGATCGCAGTAAAACACCCTATAGCGGCAGATTCACTCGGGGTTGCAACACCTGAATATATGCTGCCCAATACAGCAACGACAAGGACCAATGCAGGCCATATACCTTTAAGCGACTTAAATCTTTCTTCCCACAAGACACCTTTCTCCCTCGGTGCATTTTGTGGATACAGGATTGCCATTATTAAAATACCAACACTAAAGATGAAAGTCTGAACAATACCTGGAATAGCTCCTGCAGCAAACAGCCTTCCTATTGATGTCTCAGTAATTACCCCATAAACAATAAGCGGAATGCTTGGAGGTATAAGTATGCCGAGAGCACCTCCTGCGGCAGTTGTTCCCATTGCCAGTTTTTCGCTGTATCCTCGTCTTGTCATCTCCGGTACTGCAATCATTCCGATTGTCGCGGCAGTTGCAACACTTGACCCTGAAATAGCGCCGAAAATACCACAAGCAATACAACTGGCTATGGCTAAACCTCCCGGCAGAAATGACAACCATTTCGAAGTGAATTCGTAGAGACCCCTTGACATCCCAGAGGTATTAACTATCTCACCCATCAAAATAAACATAGGTACACAACATAATGTAAAATGAGCGGCAGTACTCCAAGAGATTTGTGCAAGCGCCGGTAAGCTCGCCGCAGGGTCACCAATAAATACCAATATTGCAAAAACCGATACGCTGCCTAACGCAAAAGCAACAGGGACTCCAATAGCTATTGTAATAAGCAGCACCGAGAAGATTATTATTCCGATCACCATTGGAGTCATATGCTATGCCCCCTTTTTCTCCGATAGTTTATCTGTATTTACTATGAATGTAGCGGAATGAATCGTTTTAACGAAATACTGCAACGTGAGAATGGTCAATCCACTTGTCATAAAGAAATAAGGGTAAACAAGGGGGACGCTGAGTATTGTGTCGGATCGCCATCCTCCCTCATAGGCAGGCCAGAAAAAAATCCAACTTTGCCATGTCAGTATTAGACAAAAAGTCATTCCCACTATATTTGCTATGAATTCAAGAATTTTGCCCACTCGTATGGGTAATCTGCTGGTTATTAAGTCAACGCTGACATGCCTGTCATGTAACAGGCAATATGAACTTCCACAGAAAAAAACGACAATTAAAAGATATTCAGAGAATTCAAAAGCCCATATAGTAGGCATATTGAGAAAATACCGCATAAGCACATCATACGTAACGATAAGAACCATAATCAATGTGCCGTAAGCACCCAATATACCCATAATATTACTTAAGACATTGACTATGTTAACAATCCTTAACCTTTTGCGATATTGATCATCCATGTTCTCCCCATATTCTTTCAGGCGGCATATCGGCCAACCAACTAATGTGATTTAGTACTAGCCAGCCACACATAAATATAAACTGAATTTTTTACAATTCTTTGCCGACCTACTTTGATACGATTCGAAAGTTCCCGAATGAGAGCCACCATGTCAGGGCAGCTCTCACTCCGGGCAACTTTTTCATCACCTTACAATGAGCATGCATATTAGCAACTTCGACAAATAACTCGCATTTAAACTGATTCGAGTCTCACCCCATTAATTTTATTTGTTTTACTATTTAGTCTGACTCGACGCCCTGTATTCCTTGTTCGCTTTATCTGCAAGTTCAAACAGTTTCCTGGCGTCCGGATAATCCTTGATGAATGCATCTCGTGAAGGTTTGGATGCCGCCTCCCATGCCTTGAATTCCTCTAGTGTTGGTTCGTGGACATTGACTCCATTTTCTTTAAATATCTTTACGGCATTCGTATCTGTGCCGTTTGCAACCGGCGCTGCCAAATCCTCTGCCTCTTTTTCACAGTCTAAGAAAATCTTCTTTTGTTCGTCCGTCAGCTTATCCCACGTCGGCTTGCCCATGAGTATGCTGACAGTATTTGTATAGAGGGGATAAGGATTATAGTATTTCAGCAACTCATAGAAGCGAAAGCTCACGAACGACCCCGGGCCAACACTGCACACGTCTATAAGTCCCCGCTGAAGACCTGTATAGACCTCTGCAGACGACATGGTTACCAAACCGGCTCCTTGCGCCAAGAACATCTTCTGAGTATATTTACCGGGAACTCTCACTTTCAGTCCCTTGGTATCTGATGGTACCTTTATTTGTTTTACCGTAGAACCGATAGCACTTCCCGCGATAGTCGTCGGTAGCTCCACTAATTTGTGTTTCAACAAGTCTGCCTTAATAAACTTATCTATTTCCTTCCCCCGCCATGCCAACATTTCATCTCTACTGCGACATAATGTGGGAAACAGCGTAATGTTAAGAGACGGAACTTTGCCGGCAAGATAAATCATTGGTAAAAGACACATATCGAGCGTGCCTGTCATACAGGCCTCAGGTGCAGCTTTAGCCTTATATAATGATTGTGCCGGGTATTCTGTGATCTGTATTTTCCCGTTACTTTTTTCTTCGACTAACCGAATATATTCTTTTACGAGAAAAACACGATAGTCTTTGGGGTTATCAGGATACTGATGGGATAGCTGAAGTTTCAGTACACCATTTTCAACCTTCATTGCACGTGCTTCATCTGAAATCAGCAAACCCATCATAACTACGGTTAGAAAAAAAACTGTCAATAAAGCGATATGTTTCTTCATGACTCCCTCCTTTATTGGGTTGTAAATTAATGTTGTATATTTTTTTCTAATCCCAAATTTATTCATTCAATAATGTTTAGACAGGAATCGCTTTATTTTACGCCCCAAGAATGATAGCTTCATTCACCGTCAGTCTTTTCTTAATTTGACTTGAAATTGTGTTTAATCGTTTAAGGATATTATGCGGTCAATACCTTAACGATTAATTTATCATTAATTACTTTTGTTCAATAATCGCATTAATACAGTGATCATTCAGACCCAGATAACTCTTCGGTTCCAAGAGTTTTTCAATCTCTTCCTTACTCAAATATTCGTATATTTCCGGACTTTGCAAAATCAATTCCTTAAAAGGGATATTCCTCTCAAATGCCTCCATGGCTACTGTGTGTATTATATGGTGTGCGGTTTGCTTCCGTCCCGTTTTCTTCGTCAACGCGATCATCAATGACTCAGTCATAACGAGACCATTTGATAGATTTAAGTTCTTTAGCATTCCTTCTTCACGTACGACGAGATTCTCGAATATATACTTCGCGTGGTTAAGCATGGCGCTTGCCAAGACGCACGTTTCCGAAATCAGAAGATCTTCTGCGTAGAATCCTGTAATATCGTGCGCTTCTCTATGACGGGTCTCGGCAAAGGCGGCTGTGTTTGATCTGATTTTCTTGCACCAGGCTTCGATTGCTTCTATGCGTACCGGATTTCTTTTTTGTGGTAATGTGCTGGACCCGATCTGGTGAGCTACATCAAAAGGCTCTTCAAGTTCAGCGATTTCGTTGCGCTGCTGAACAAAAATGTCATCACAGATCTTCTCAAAAGTCACAGCAATTATAACCATAAGATTCATGAACTCTGTTAAACGCTCCATGTGCCGCCGGAATGAAATCGGATTAAATATCAATCCAAGACGCTCCAAGACCAGCTTCTCCATCTCGAGACATTTCTCACCGCTGATAGCAAAATGGGAGGAATAATTGCCGACGGCGCCTTTTATTGTTCCCATAAGAATTCGCTTTCGCGCCTCTTGAAAGCGTTCTATGTCTTTTCCAACCGCATCAGACCATACTGCACAAATAAAACCAAACGTAACGGGAAGTGCCTGTTGTCCATGCGAGCGATCAACCATCACTGTATCTCTATGGTTATCAGCCAGACGATTAAGATGTTGTTTAACCATCTTAAGATCTTCTTCCAAAACGTCCATTGCCTTCTTAAGACGATAGGCAAGGGTATTTTCGAACAACTCCGGGCTGCATGAACCGTAATGGATATACTCGCCGGCCCCATTCTCACAAACTTCAGCAAGCGCTCTAATTGTCGCCACACTTGCCAATTTCGTTTTTTTATTTATCTCAACAATTCTTTCGTAACATACATGTTCAAGTGATGCCTTCGATTTAATCTCGGCTGCCACATTCGTGGGTATAATTCCTAATTCACCCTGAACATCCGCAAGTGTTGATTCAAAAAGAAGCCAGCTTTCTACAACAGATCTTTCATCGAATAATGCCTTCATCTCGGGTGCGATGAACTCTTCTTTAAAAAGCTCTGTATCCATAACATTAATAGCCATGGGTTCTTTCCTCCCTGATCACGATAGTTATGCCTGTGTAAGAAGAAGTGTACTGAAATTATTTATATTCTCTTGTTTGTCAATTTCCCTTATAGCAGCTACTATTCCCTTAAAATCTTTCGGATTATATATATCTTGCGTCAGGTCCTCTGCTTTGGTTATTAGTTCTTCCCATGTTAAAGCATTCTCAGGATCACCTTTGGGATATTCTACCTTCTTATAATATTTTTCCCCTTTAACAGTCTCAATCGTCACCGTTGCCTGCCATTGCTTTGGATAAGCCCTGTCTAATTCAGGTTCATGAACGCACTTGACTTTCTTTATCAGTCTTTGGATTCTTGCATCCGTAAGGTTTCTCTGCGCGAATGTATCAAGTGTCAACTTTCCAAATATTATTGCCGCCGCTGCGCCATAGGGCATACTGAATTGCGCTTCATAGGGTGTCTGGGGATTGTACTTAACGTCGGACGGTTCGGCAATTATGGCAACTGCCGGTTCAAGAATGCCGATGGTAATTTCGCTAATATCTTCAACCTTCAGCTGATTCACTCTGACAAGTTCTAAAACGCCATCGACTCCCGGCTGCATGTATCTGCAGCAGGCATGTGGTTTAATACTGCAATTCCTTATCTGAAAATCTTCTCCCAAGTCATCAGTTACTTTTTTTGAATCCGCATTGTCTGAGTATGCATGGAGAAAACCGAAACGTCCTCCCACTATATCAGATGGACCCGTGTATTTATGCTCCGCAAGCATGCTTGCTATGATACCACTATGCGCTGCCCATCCCACCTGGAACCTTTTCGACCACGCACCTTCTGTTAAAAACTCCATCGATCCGGCTGCCTGGCTTCCGGCAAGCCCCAGGGCCATGACGGTTTCACGTTTATTTAAGCCGAATATTCTGGCAGCTGCAGCTGTTGCACCAAATACCCCACAGGTACCGGTAGGGTGAAAACCTCGTGCATAGTGAATCTTGGGATTCAAAGCTTTGCCTAATCGGCTCATTACCTCATACCCGATAACGACGGCCTCAATAAATGTTTTCCCCGAGGCTCTAGCCATCTCCGAAGCCGCCATTGCCGCAGGAATTATGACGGTTCCCGGGTGAAGTGACGACTCGTTGATTACATCATCCAACTCCAAGGCATGGCATGCCGCCCCATTGATCATCGCTGCGTAATGATATGCGGTTCTTTCCCCTGTTCCAACAATCACACCTCCACCGGACATGTCATCAACACGTTTCAAGAACTCCAGCATTACTCTTGAGGATTCTTCTTGCATTCCACGTCCAGTCACTCCGAAGTAATCCAAGGTGAAATATTTCGCACGATCTATAACATCAACAGGAAAATCCGAGTAATTAAGATCTATACAACTCGCGACCAGCTCCTCGGTTACAGTTCGCATATCTACCTCCCATAATTTTATGATAGTAGTTTATAGTTTGTCGTACTTTTTAGGCAATGGACTATCATCAGAAATAATGGGATTTTTCTCATTGCGAAATATTAAGATGCTTCCTTGAGATACCTTTGAATTAGACCACCTGAAGCGACAGATCATGGGACGGGAAGTCGTCGTGGCCGTGACGGAGGGACGGACGGATTTCGGTCCCTGGGAACAGATATTTTACGGAGAGTTTGACGGACGACGCCGCAAGCGGGTGCTTGTCAAGATCATCGGCGAGTGACGCCGCCCGTCCGGTGTTGATTATTCGATGTAGCCGAGATACTCCTTTTCCAGGTAGGCGAAATCGATCTGGTCGTCACGATAGGGCATCGACTCCCTGATGTTTTCCGGAATGGGACCCCATTGTGTCTCAAAATCTTCCAGGTATTTCCGGCGGCCCTTCAGGAAATCCTTCACCTTTTGCTTCAGAAGTTCCTTGTCGGCAAACTTCGGATAGGCGTTCATCAGGTCCATATTCGCCCGGTCGCTCTTGATGGGATTGTGATATCCCAGATGATCCGGATCGGAGCCGAAACGCATCTGCACACGGAGAATATCACTGTACGCGGCGAGGGACTGGCGCAACGACACCTTCATATCATATTCACCGATGGTGCCCGTGTTGGCCAGGTAGCATTTGATACGGTTCTTCCGGATGATATCGTAGAAAAGCAGGGCATGTTCCAGCCGATCGCCCGCAATGAAGGGATCAAGGAAGCAAACCCGCTTGAACTTACCCGCCTCCTCGGGATTGCCGCCGGAGCTTTCAATCGATTCACCGTAAATAAACTGCATCGTCGCCTGTTCCGGTGTGAGTGGGGAAATGATGTTCGCCAGGGGATTCCTCGTCAGCAGAATGATATAATCCACCTTGTCCGCCCTGAGAGATTTGCTCGACAGGTTGAGATTCGCGCGGCGAATAACGGCCCGGCCGTTTCCCGTCTTGCTTGTATCCTTGAAATCAGGCATGTAGGGATACCGGGAGATAGCGACATTTTCCAGGAATGTATCCTCCGCAAGCGCGGCCCGCAGTATCTCCGGCTGGCTTTCATCGAGTCCTTCCGTTTTGATATAGACACCGCCCAGTTCAAAGGCCGAGTAACTGCCGTCATGGCCCAGAGTTGCTCCGTCATCGCCAATCATTTCAGATGTTTCCCGGGGAAGTCGCGCCAGGCTCCGGCAGAGGGTGGTGGTCTTTCCCGTGGCCGTCAGGCCGGAAACACCCGTCACGCGTTCGTGCAGTTCCGGTCGTTCCGTCTCGAGGTCGTACACCCAGAGGTGATCCCGCCGGGCCCCGAAGTGAAGAAATATTCCCTGCTTGTCGATCGCCTTGACACGCCAATTCTCAAACTGGAACACGCCCTTTTTCGCCTCCCCGAGATACGTGGTATTACGACATATCTTGACCTGGTCACCGCGCTTCTCTCCCATCCAGAGACGGACGGCAACATCCTTGTCGAGGAGTTTCTTGAATTTATTTTTTTCGAATGCTTCATCGGAAAAGAAAATGACCGTATAGGTGGGATCCTCCACCACACGGGGAGCGGGCGTGTCCTCGAAGAGCAGTTTGAGACCGTAGGCAATCTGACTGAACTGCTTCGGCATAATAAAGCGTGCCGTGATCCCGTCGCGACCGTCGCCGACAATGGTGTCGAGAGAAACAATTTCCTGTTCCGCAAGACATCGCACAGCATGATCCGCCAGCTGTTCTTCTTCCTCTCCGAATGGATGATCGATATTGTTTTTCGTGTGGGGGGCCGAACGGGACATCGGTTCGGAATCCGCCGCGACCGACCCGAGTTGCGTCTGGATAACGCCGTCCTGAGCGAAGGCGATATCCCGCAACTCCTGGAGAGACTTCCCTTCGATCAGTCTCTTGTCCTTCTTCGCCTCGTTGTAAATCGTTACTGCAGCTTTCTTGAAATAATTTTCCATAAACCACCGCATTTTTATTTTGTTCTTTGCATTATAGCGTAATTACAGGAAAGATGAAATAGCCGGAATCATACTATTTGAAAAGAAAAACAGGGGGTTTATAAGAAATCACGCCGCATAGACGGCTTGGGCAGATACAGGGCGAACAGGGCCACGGGTATTGTAATATATCAATATAGTGTCTATTAACAATATGATACAGCAGTTAATTTCGACGAATGATTTCCGGGTGGTGCCGATACAGATAATCCCGGAGGGCGTCACGGGTACTGGAAAAGGGAATTTCATCCCAGGGAATTCCCGACAGGGGAAAGAGACATGCCTCGAGGGTCTCGTCGCCGGCCGTAATGGTTCCACCCATCCGCGTTGCTTCATAGACGACCACGACGACAGACGAATCGCTGTAGGAATACACACCGATCAGGGACCCGATGGTCACGGTGAGAGTCGTTTCTTCTTCAACCTCGCGCCGCGCCGCTTCGGGCACGGGTTCCCCCACATCAACGAAACCACCGGGGATAACCCATTTTCCGACGGCCGGGGAAATGGCCCGTCTGACCATGACGATCCCTCCATCGATCTCGATGACGGCACAGGCGGCAACCTTCGGGTCAAGGTAGAAAATGAACCCGCACCGTGAACAGACGAGACGTTCCGGCTCACCCTGCTTCACCTGTCTTCTTTCAAGCTCTCCGCCGCACCGGGGACAAAAGCGGTAAACATTATGTCGATGCATGGATGTCACGCTCCATAAATAGACGGGCAAAGGCGGCAACCACCAGCGCATGGGTAATGGATCGGTCCCGTATCAGAGAAGGAATCGCCGACAGCGGCTGGAGCAGAATTTCGATATCTTCCTTTTCGTCAAGACACTGTTCACCCACTTTCCGCACTCCCTCGGCAAGAAAGGTATAACAGCGATTATTCTGTATCGCCGGATTGGGGTGAACGTACCCCAGTTCCGTCATTGTCTCCGCTTGATACCCCGTTTCTTCCAGAAGTTCGCGGGCTGCCGCTTCTGTAAGCGTATCGTCCGGCTCCACCAATCCACCGGGAATCTCCAGGGTAAAATCCTGAACACCGTGACGATATTGCCGGATCAGCACAACCTCCTGATCAGGTGTCAGAGGAATAACATTGACCCACGGCACAGTCTCCAGAACATAAAAATCATGTTCCTCCCGTGTCCGGGGCGAACAGGCACGATCCGTTCGAATGCTGAAGATACCGTATGATAAATCCCGGTTGCTGGAAATGACGGGCCATCGTTTCAGGGTCATGGCGGATGTATAAAAAATATGGACCGTCCGGTCAAGGAGAAAGAGCCCTTATGTTAAATTCATTGCATCGCGGACGGTTGCCGTCTATAATCGCGGGCAAAAGCTTTGAGGAAAAAAGACAGAACCAGTGTCACCCATGGAACCGGCCTTATGAACCACATCCCCCCCCTGTCGAAGACACACGAGAGGAACCTCGCGAAGCTCACACAGAAAAAGTTCCGTCAGGAAGAAGGACTTTTTATCGCCGAAGGGAAAAACGCCCTCGAAGAGGCGCTGACGGTATCATCGCGCTATCCCCTTCGTGAAGTCATTCTTAATAAAACATATACCGACATGTACCGGCGGGGTGACCCGGATATTATCGCCCTTCCCGACAATATCCCCGTTTTCGAAGCATCGGACGTGCAGATTCACCGCCTTTCCACTGAAAAAACGCCTCAGGGTATCATCATTGTCTGTCAGCTCGCCTGCTTTGACCCCGCCATCCTCTTTGACCGGCAACCGCGTGCTATGATCTACCTCGATCACGTCACGGACCCGGGCAACCTGGGCATGATCATCCGGACGGCCCGCTGGTTCGGCCTCGCCCAGGTACTGCTAAGCCCTGACTGCGTTGATCCGTGGAACCAAAAGGTCATCCGCTCGTCGGCGGGCACTCTCTTTACCTGCGAACTTTACCAGGATATCGACACGGAGACCCTCTTCAGGCTCGCCGCGTGCGGCGGATACGAGACAATCGCCACCGTCCCGGACGATGGGGAACGACTGCAACGGGAGAAATCAACAGCTCCGCTGATCATCATCTTCGGCAACGAAGCCCGCGGCGTGAGCAGCGAGATTCTGGAAAAGGCCTCCCGCCGTCTATCAATTCCCGGCTCCCGCGATGTGGAGTCATTGAATCTGGGTGCCGCCGCCGCCATTGTCCTCTACGAAATCATGGGCCGTTCGGTCCAAATGTAACCATTATCGTTCTTCATCGTGCCTTCTGAGTACCTTCATCACCGTTTCCATTGCCGTTCCCCCAGGCAGGCTCACGTGACTGGGCTGCTGAATCGCGGGGAAGGATGAACCGGGGAGGCAGCGATACCTCGGAAAGTATCATGCCCGTGAATATGAGAAGTGCGCCAAAAAGACCCCACGGACCAAACCGTTCGCCCGCCGCCCAGTAGGCGTAAATCGCGCCGAAAACAGGTTCCATACAAAAAATGAGCGCGGTGTGCGTGGGACTGGTGAATCGCTGCATGGACGTCTGGACAAAAAAGCAAAAGACTGTTGCGAAAAGGACACAGATAATCAGCGCGCCAAGGATCTCAGGATGCCACTGAAATATATCGTCACCCGTCACAACACCGGCACAGCCGCTCAGGAAGGCGACGGTGCCGATTTGGATCGCCGTCAGCCAGTAGACATCGCTCCTCCGGGCGAATTCGCCCGTATAAATGACGTGTAGCGCGACGCAGACGGCACAGAAGGTCACCAGTATGTCTCCCCGGTTGAGCGACATCGTACCGTTCGTGGAAAGGAGAAAAAGCCCCACCGTCGCCGCGACCACGCCGGTCTTCATGGCCGCCGTCACCCGATGGCCGAAAAAGATACCGCCGATAACGGGAACGAGGACAATATTCAGCCCCGTCAGAAACGCGGCGTTTGATGCGGTCGTATACAAGAGACCCAGCGTCTGCAGGGCGAACGCCCCGTAGAGAAAAAGGCCCATCACGCATCCCTGCCTGAACGTTGCACGGGTAACGGGTCTCCGGGCGAAAAGACAGATGAGCAAAAGAATGATAAACGCGAAAAAGAAACGCTGGGCCAGGAACACGAAGACACCGACGGTGCTGATGGCGTCCTTGACGATGACAAAGGTAATGCCCCAGAAAAAGGTATTAACGAGGAGCAGAAAATCGGCTCCCCACTTCCCGGCTTTCGTGTCCATCATTGTTCCCGCGTTAAAATGAGTTTCAGCACACATCGACACCGTGTCGTTCCCGGATGCGCCCTGCCGCGGTCTTTATCTTTTCTCCTTCCGAAAAGCAATACAAATATGGTACAAAGCTTTTGCCTTGACAAGGCAAGTTTGTGAGTAGTAATTCAATCAAGATGGTGAAACCTTTAAGAAAGGTTTCATGTCGGGGTTCACTCCCGAATTCAAGGGTACCACGACGGTACGGATCGATAATGAGGCCCGCAATGCCGTTACGCCGTTTGCTCCGTCATTCACCGGCCTCATGCTTACCTGAAAGGAGGATTCCATGAAGATTGCGCGTTTTATTGTCGCGGTGTTGGTCGTAACGGGGATAATGTACGGCTGGGGGTTCACGACATCTGCCCACGCCGGTAACGTCACCATGACCGTCGCCACCGATGCCACGTGGCCGCCAATGGAGATGGTCGATGCAGATAAGAACATCGTCGGATATGACATCGATTTCATGAGGGCCGTGGCGAAAGAGGGCGGTTTTAACGTCGTCTTCAAAAATACCGCCTGGGACGGCATCTTCGCCGGCATCGCCGCCGGTAAATACGATGCCATTATCTCTTCCGTCACCATCACCGAGGAACGCCAGAAAAGCATGGATTTCTCGCTCCCCTACATTAACGCCGGTCAGGTACTCGTCGTCCCGAAAACGACGACGGGCGTGTCTGAACTTGCCCAGATGAAGGGCCGCAAGGTGGGTGCACAGATCGGAACGACGGGAGCTTTCGCGGTTAAAGACGCGGACGGGGTAAGTCTGGCCTCATACGACGAAATCGGTCTCGCCTTCGAAGACATGGTCGCCGGCCGCATCGACGGGGTCGTCTGCGACACGCCCGTGGCCGCGAACTATGCCCTTCAGCGTGATGAATACAAGGACAAATTTGTCATCGTCGGCGAACCCTTCACGGAAGAGTACTACGGTATTGTCGTCCAGAAGGGAAACAAGAAATATCTCGACCTGATCAACAAAGGGATAAAAGCCGTCCAGGAGAAGGAACTCAACAAAGAACTCGAAAAGAAGTGGCTGAGATAGAATAAATATCATGAAAAGCGAGCAGAAACGCCTTATTGAGGTAACGGACGGTGTCGCTATCCCTAGTCGAAAAGACGTGGGACTTTTTACCGCGTGGCGGGTGTCCTTTATCGGCGCCATAACCATCATTGCGGCGTTGATTGTCCTAAAGCCGGACCCGTACTGGCGCATCTTCACCTTTCTGCCCGACGGCGTCTTCATCACCTTTCAGGTCACTGTTGAAGCGATTCTGCTCGCACTTGTCATCGGGCTTTTCACCGGCTTGGGACGTATATCAAAAAATCCGATCATCAACGGGATTGCCTCGGTGTACGTCGAAGTCATCCGGGGCATTCCCCTTCTCGTCCAGCTTTTCTACATCTACTTCGCCCTCGGCCGTCTCGTGAATGTCCCCGCCATGGCAAGCGCCGTCATCGCTATGGCCGTTTGTTACGGCGCCTACATGGGTGAAATCTTCCGTGCCGGTATCGAATCCATTCCCGACGGCCAGATGGAAGCAGCCCGGTCCCTCGGCATGACCCACGCACAGGCAATGCGACATGTCATACTTCCCCAGGCTTTCAAGACCATTCTGCCGCCCATCGGCAATGAATTTGTTGCCCTGCTCAAGGATTCGTCCCTTGTTTCCATTCTCGCCGTTTCCGATCTTTTGCGGCGCGGGCGTGAGTTTGCATCGGAATCATTTACCTATTTTGAGACATATACGATGGTGGCGCTCGTATACCTCGTCATCACCCTTTTTCTTTCAAAGCTGATCAGCATCATGGAGGAACGTCTCGGTGTCAACCAGTGAAGAAACGGCCCTTGTACGGGTTGAAAATGTCTCCAAGTATTTTGACAGCCTCAAGGCTCTCGACAACGTTTCCATAAACGTACACAATCAGGAACGCATGGTTGTTCTCGGCCCGAGCGGATCCGGGAAAAGCACCCTGCTGCGGTCGATCAATCAGCTGGAAACCATTGACGGCGGTCGCATCATCGTCGACGGAATTGACATCACCGATCACCGAACGGACATCAATAAGGTCCGCGAGGAGATCGGCATGGTCTTTCAGTCGTTCAATGTCTTTCCCCATCGAACGGTCCTGGACAATATCAATCTCGCCCAGACCGTCGTCCGGAAGCGCTCCAAGAAGGAATCAACGGAGATATCACGGGAACTTCTTGACAAAGTGGGTATCCTGGACAAGGAAAATGTCTATCCCACCAAGCTCTCCGGCGGTCAGCAACAACGCGTTGCCATCGCCCGGGCCCTTGCCATGAAACCCAAGCTGATGCTCTTCGATGAACCGACATCGGCACTCGATCCGGAAATGATCGGCGAGGTCCTCGATGTCATGAAGAACCTCGCACTGGACGGCATGACCATGATCGTGGTGACACACGAGATGGGGTTCGCCCGGGAAGTCGCTGACCGCGTGGTCTTTATGGACTACGGTGCGATCATCGAGGAAGGCACGCCAGAGCACTTCTTCCACAATCCCACGATGGAACGGACCAAAATATTCCTCAACCAGATTCTCTAGTTTCCAACCGACCACGACATACCGTGCGACACAGTGTGGGAAAATGGATTTCAATTATTTATTACTCTTTATGACGGGCATCATCCTCTTCCTCTATGGCATGATGCAACTCAACCGGACGATTCAGGCTCATTTCAGCAGTTTTCGCATCCGCGAGTATTTCAAGCTCACTGTCAAAACGCCCCTGTACGGCATTGTCGCCGGGATCGTGACGACGATCTTTTTCCAGAGCAGTTCCGCCACTTCCGTCCTTACCGTCGGTCTCGTAAGCGCTGGTCTTATCCCCTTCTTTCACTCCCTCGGCATCATCCTCGGCGCCGATATCGGGACGACGTTGACCGTCCAGCTCGTTGTCTGGAAGATCACAGACATTTCGCCTCTCCTGATTCTCACCGGTGCGTTGATCTGGATCATGGGCCGGGAGCGGTGGAAAAGCGGGGGCGAAGCTCTGTTCTATTTCGGGCTCATATTCTTCGGTCTCTACCTCACCTCGACCGCAACGGCACCCCTCAAAGACAGCCCTTTCATACTGACTCTTCTGGAACAGGCACGGCATCCTTTGATCGGAGTCGCAATCGGTCTCGCCCTGACGGCGATCATTCAATCATCGGCGATACCCATTTCCCTCCTCGTCATCCTCGCCCTGCACGGAATGGTCACTATTGAAAGCGCACTGCCCATCGTCTTCGGCGCCAACCTGGGAACGGCGGTGACCGCCCTCATAGCCGGTATCGTCGCCACAACCGAGGGGAAACGATGCGCCCTCTCCCACTTCATCTTCAAGCTGATCGGGGTCATCGTGTGTCTGATCTTCCTGACGCCGTTCAGCCTGGCCGTTGCTTCGGTGTCTTCGGCAACAGCCCAGCAGATCGCCGCCGGGCATTTCCTTTTCAACCTGGTCATCGTCATCGTCATAACGCCCTTTCTCCGTCCCTTTGCCCGCCTCGTGGAACGCGTGATGCCGGGAACGACCGAATCATTTTCGCTCTGGCCCGAATACCTTGATGAGCGTGTTCTCTCACGGGCGCCGGAGGCCCTCGAAAACGTCCGCAGGGAGATGCACCGGATCATCGTCATGGCATATCGAATGCTCGAAAAAAGTCTCGGGCTTCTGTCCCTGTATAAAGACGCCACAAAAAGAGATGTCGGATATCTTGAGATGACCGTCGACCATGTCCGGGCGGAGATCGCCCGCTATTTGTGCGCGATATCGGAAACGACTCTATCGCCCGAACTCTCCCGGGTATTGCTCCAGTACTCAACCGTCACCGACAACATTGAGAGCATGGCCGATCATGCCATGAACATCGCCACCATTGCCGAAGAAAAAGAAAAGCGGAACCATCAATTCAGTGCTGATGCGGACCGTGAGCTGGAAATAGTGGCCACACTGGTTGTCGACAATGTCACCGACACGATACTGCTTTTCGAGACACCCAGCGACGAGATCATACGACGCATTCTGAAACGGGAGGATACCATCGACAGGCAGGAGAACCAGATGCGGGAACGTCACTTTCAGCGGGTGTACACCCGCCTCTGTCGCGCCGAAGCCGGTCCCGCCTACCTGGAAATACTCGTCAACCTCGAGCGCATCTCCGATCACTGCGAGAACATCGCGGAATATATGGCAGATATCCTGAAAAGCAGGGAAACGGGAGACGGCGGACTGTCACCGCAGACAGGAGAAAATTCCGGCCGGACCACCTGAATGCGATCGTTATTTCCTTGTTTCCCGGGCGCGGTAAAAAGGCAGCGATAACATCAGGACCAGCGATACCGTCGCGACACTCACCTCCACACCGTACCGGTCTGCAATGTACCCCATGGCAATGACAATGCCGGCTGCGAGGCATCTTTTCTTATAGAGGGAATATCTCCGAATCGAGAGGACTCGTGACACGCCGTTGTTTTTTACCCATCACCTGGGTATAGATCATCGTGTTCTGGACACTGGAGTGACCCAGCAGTTCCTGAACGGTCCGTATGTCGTATCCCATTTCAAGAAGATGTGTGGCAAAGGTGTGTCGCAGAGTCTGTACCGATACGGGTTTGGCGATGCCGGCAAGTGACGCCGCCCGCGTCACCTGCTTCTGTAACGTATTAGGGTGGATGTGGTTGCGTTGCACCATCCCTGTCTGAGGATCAGCGGTCACCGACGCCGAGGGAAACAGCCACTGGCGGTGCCATTCCTCTTCCGCTGCGTGTGCTTCATCGGTGGGCTGATACGTTCCTTCGGCATTGCCCCGGCGGTCTTTCTCGGCAAGACGTCGGACATCATCACGCTGTTCCCTCAAAAGTTTTTTCAATCTCTCCGGCAACAGGGTCTGCCGCTCCTTTTTATCCTCTCCGGCTCTCACTCGCACCGTATTTTGTTCATAATCGATATCGGACACCCGAAGATTCACACACTCTCTCAGCCGCAGACCGCTTCCGTAGATGAGCTGCGCCATGAGAAGCGGCGTTCCCGTCATATGCTCGAAAAGCCGGGACACCTCGTCACGCGTCAGGACGACGGGCAGCGCCCGTTTTTTATCCTTACCGGGCAGATTCTGCCGGTGTGTGATTTCCTTTCTGAGAACATGCCGGAAGAAAAACAAAAGGGCATTGAACGCCTGATTCTGCGTGGATAAAGACACTTTGCGTTCGTCGGCGAGGTACTGGAGAAACCCCTCCGTATCCTCGTTAGTCAGGGCATGGGGCGCCGTATCCTGAACAAACCGACGAAAAGCTTTCACCCAGCTGACGTAATTCTTCTCGGTGCTCGTCGAGCGGTTCTTGGACCGGAGCACCCGGATGAACTCGTTGAGCGCCGATTCCCAGGTGAGTTCTCCATGGTGATTCCGCTGAGTCTTCCGGGAATTCTTCTGCTTCAGGGCAAGGTAAAGATCCAGCGCCTCACGCGCCTGGCCGACCTGTCTGGCACCCCATATCTTTGTTATGTATGCGAGAAAACTCTGCATCTCTTCAGGGGTGAGTTCCTGACCGAGGTCTCTTTTCAGATAATCGTACGCCTGCGTCACCCATGACTCATAGAAAGGAATCTTGTTTTCCGGCACTCCGTGCTGTTGCAACAGAAATGTTCGATACTGCTTCATTGAACTACCATTTTTCTTTATTTATTACTAAGGGGAAGTTATTGGATATAATATATACATATTCTGCGGTATATCAAATCAAAAATAAAAGATTTTTTTCATTGGCGGGATTCATCGCCGATCAGTTGCCGGATTTCAGTGCCTATGATACGAAGGAGTGATACTAATTTTACAGGGAGCATAATCGCAAACGGATACACCTATGCTGAAAACAACCATCGATAGACCCGGGAAACCCCTCTTAGCCCTTCTTGTATTGGGGATTCTTCACGGGTACGTTAAACACCCACTGTTGTTTTTACTCACCACCATTCTGACTCTGCCGCGGTTTAAACGGCACATACCGAAGGAATTCCCGGACGAGTTCGTTCGAACGGCAGCACTCCAGACATGGTTGTACATCAGGTTGAAAGAACGAATGGGCCGGGAGAAGGCCTATGACATCGTCCGTGCCCTTGTCATTCCCGTCGGCTTGTCCGTCCAGCAGGGAAACTTCCGCACCGTGGAGGCGCCCCGCACGTTCGAAAACCTGATTCATTTTCAACAGCAGACGAACCGCGAGGGCCCGACGCGCTGGAATGAACTGGAAATCATCGAACAGAACGATGAACGGTACGTCTTCAGGGTAAAGAACTGCCTCTTCCATGAATTCTTTACCCAAATGGGCGTTCCCGAATTAACCGCAGTGATATGCTCCGTGGATAATGCCATTTTCAACACATACCTCCCGGAGGAAATAACCTTTCACCGTGATGGCGTGGGAAACCGGATAGCCGACGGCGCACCGGAGTGTCGTTTCGTCTGTGAACACCACAAGAAAACCTGAACAAGGAAAATAAAAAAGATGAGGAACCTGAAAATAATCTAATGGGAATGGCCTTTTTTATTATCATATATACGGTGGATATCCTGTGTATCGGTGACGAGGGGCACGGCGGCTTCAACCACAATCGGCGCTACCAGAACGAGGCGTTGGTGTTGTGGTTCTCGCTCTAAAAGGTATACCGAGTCATACCCATCCACGAAATATCGCTGAAAAGAACAGTATGAAAAGTCTTTATCTATATGCTATAAGCTATAAAATAGTCGTCATTTTGATGATCACGAATCTTTCTTAAATCTGTTGACACGGGATGGCTTTATTTGTAACTATAACAAGTTGTTATACTGCACATACCCTGGCTCGACATCCGGTGTGTGTGGTGCAAAGACTTTCGACACGTCCACATTCTGACAGCACATGATTACGAACCGTTTCTTTTGAAAGAGGGGGTATGTAATTCGCTATGGGAACTATCAAGGTAGCAATCGTGGGAGTCGGAAATTGTGCCAGTTCTCTGATCCAGGGTATCCACTATTACAAAGGGAAAACGGCCGGCGACGCGATCGGTCTCATGCACTGGTCGATCGGCGGCTACGCGCCGGGCGATATTGATGTCGTCACGGCATTCGACATCGACGTGCGCAAGGTCGGGCGTGACGTGAGCGAGGCAATGTTCTCCCCGCCGAATTGTACCGCGACATTCTATCGGGACATGCCGAAAACCGGGGTTATTGTACAGATGGGCAAAATCCTGGATGGTGTCTCGGACCACATGAGAAGCTATGATGATAAATACACCTTCGTCCCTGCTGCGGCCGCGGAACCGACACAGGAGGACATCGTCTCAGTGCTCAGGGATACGGGAACCGAGATACTGCTGAACTATCTGCCCGTGGGTTCCGAAGAGGCAGTGAGGTTCTACGCGGAGTGCGCACTGGAGGCGGGTGTGGGCCTCGTCAATAACATGCCCGTTTTTATCGCCAGCGACGCCGCCTGGGCAACACGGTTCGCGGAAAAAAACCTCCCCCTCGTCGGAGATGACATCAAGGCGCAACTCGGCGCCACAATCGTCCACCGCGCCCTGACCGATCTCTTTCACAAGCGGGGGGTCAAACTCGAACGGACCTATCAGTTGAACACGGGTGGTAATACGGACTTCCTGAACATGCTGAACCGCGACCGGCTCATCTCCAAGAAAACCTCCAAGACTGAGGCGATACAGTCCGTCGCAGCGGAAAGACTGGATGACGAAAACATCCATGTAGGGCCCAGCGACTTTGTCGCCTGGCAGAAAGACAACAAGGTCTGCTTCATCAGGATGGAGGGAAAGCTCTTCGGCGATGTGCCGATGGACCTTGAGTTGCGGTTGTCCGTGGAGGATTCACCCAATTCGGGCGGCGTGGCGATCGACGCCATCCGGTGCGCCAAACTCGCGCTGGACCGGAAGGAAGGCGGCGTCCTGACGGGTCCCGCCGCCTATTTCTGCAAGCACCCACCGCAGCAATTCACCGATGACGAGGCGTACCGCCTGACGGAAGACTTCATCTGGAGAGATCAATGAAGAGATGTAAGGACTATCCGGCAAAGGACGCGGCGGGTTATTACGGTTCAAAACAGACCCGGTCTTTCCCGTCTTCTTTCCCCTGATACATCCACTGGTCCACCCGGTGAACGAAGGCCTTTATATTCTCCGCCGACTTGTACTGCGCCAGGCCGATGCTCACCGTCATGTGAACCGATTCATCCGGCACCGGGGAAAACTCCTCTCTTTTTATCTCCCTACGGATTCTTTCCGCGACAATGGTGCCATATTCCTTTTCCGTCATGGGAAGAATGACGGTAAATTCTTCGCCGCCGTACCGGTAGGCAAAATCCGTTTCGCGCAGGCATCGCTTAATCGCCCGGCCGACACGCCGTAACACCCTGTCCCCCTCGACATGTCCGTAAGTGTCGTTGAATACCTTGAAATCATCAAGATCAAGAAGCAAAAGGGTCAACGGCTGTTTGTAGCGGTTCGCCCGGTTTGTTTCGATCTTCAGTTGAATATAAAACTGCCGGGAATTGAAGAGCTGGGTAAGATCGTCAACGATACTGAGTTCCCGGTATTTCCTTTCGCTTTCTCTCAGTGCCGCCTCCATCCGTCGGCGTTCTGTAACGTCCCGCGACAAACCATAAAAACCCACCAATGATCCGGCACTATCACGGATGCCCCGGATGTTCGTTTCAAGACTTATGATGGAACCGTCCTTATGATAATAATTGATTTCCAGGGTCCGTGAACGGTCCGGATCGCTGTTGGCACCTTTTTCGCGTTCCAGCTCCTCGGACAATGTCTCGCCAACCATCTGCAGGGACTGGGACGTCATTTGTTCTTCGACTTTCTGCGCCTTTCTTTCCTCGGGGGTGAAGCCCAGGATTCTTTCGACTGACGGGCTCACATAGGTCGTCTGCAGGTTCATGTCCACCATGAACGCCACGTCCGCCATGTTTTCCGAGAGAAAGCGAAATCGCGCCTCGCTCTCCCGGAGCGCCTCTTCCGTGCGCCGGGATTCCGCTACCATCTGTTCCAGCTCACGGATCCTCTGCTGCAATGGACTGACATCTTTGTCCGATTCAGGATTATTCGTCATAACCTCCGTCATATAAAACCTTTCCATAACGGTACACGACACATCCGGCAGGTATCAGAGATGTGATATGCGAGAAAATACTGAATACCCGTCTTGTTGTCAAACGGAAAGCGTATCTCCGGGCGCATCATCTCATCACGAACCGTGAACTGCCACAGCTGTCACGTCATAAGATCGACATATTGGAAACACGGAAACAAACTATACAATACAACGTTCATCACGAACGAGAATACCGATCATCGCTCGTGCACAACCGCCCGCATCGGGAAGGCCCGTTTTGTTCACTTCATGCCGCTGTGTTTTACTTCCCGTTGTATAGACGTGAAAAATCCCTCTTGAGATCACTCCTGAAATCGGGATGAGCGACAGCAATAAGGGCATCGGCCCGTTGATGCACGGACTTGCCCCGCATATCGGCAATACCGTATTCCGTAACCACATAATGTATATCCGTCCGCGTCGTCGTGACGACGGCCCCCTCATCAAGGTGCGGAACGATCCGGGACAGCTTCCCACCGGCCGCCGTGGAACGGAAGGCAATGATGGATCGCCCTCCCTTCGACCAGGCGGCACCCCTGACAAAATCAGCCTGCCCTCCCGTGCCGCTGAACTGCCGGTAGCCGATGGACTCCGATGCCGCCTGCCCGGTCAGATCGATCTGTAGAGTGGAATTGATGGACACCACGTTGTCGTTTCTCGCTATGATCGCGGGGTTGTTCGTGTAATCCACCGCAAACATTTCCACCATGGGATTGTTGTGTATGAATGTGTAGAGTTTCTCCGTTCCCATGAAGAAGGTGGCAACCATCTTGTTGGGATGGAAATTCTTTCTCGCGCAGGTAATGACACCTCTATTAACCAGGTCGACAACACCGTCGGAAAACATCTCCGTATGGATTCCCAGATCTTTTTTGTGGGTGAGAAAGCCCAGCATCGAATCAGGAACGGCCCCGATGCCCAGCTGCAGACAGTCACCGTCCCGTATCAGCTCGGCGCAGTGTCCCCCGATGGCCTCGTCGATCGGTCCGATGTCAGGCGGCTTCAGTTCGATGGGACGGGAATCACACTCCACGATATAATCGATATCGGAAACATGGATGAAGGCATCGCCCAGCGTCCGCGGCATGTGCGGCGTCACTTCCGCAATGACAATCCGTGAACTTTCCGCCGCGGGCTTTGTATAGTCCACCGATATACCGAAGGAACAGTAGCCGTTTTCGTCGGGTGTGGACAGCATGCACAGCGTCACGTCGACGGGCAGTATCCCGTCGGTGAACAGCCGGGGGATCTGGCTGAAATGGGACGCGGTAAAGACGGCACGACCGTCATGAATGGCCGCCCGGCTGGTGGCACCGGCGAAGAGCGAATTGTGAATAAAGTAGGCCGAGTTCTCCGGCAGGCAGTATTCGGACGGGCCCATGGCCACCATGTGGACAATCTCCACATTTTCGCAGGCCTCTTTATTCGCTACCATGGCCTTCAGGAGGACCTCGGGTGATCCGCTCGCGTGACCGACGACAACTCGGTCCCCGGACGTTATCTGCTTCACCGCTTCCTCGGCAGTGGTCTGTCTGCTCTCGTATATCGATTTCCAGTCCATTCCTTATCTCCCTCGTTCCGGTCATCGTACCAACGTACTCTTCATTCTATCGAATTCAATCGTCGGTCATAACTATGTAACCCGATGCAGGCACCGTGGCTGTGAACGTTCTTTTACACGACTATCCCTGCACACGCAATCAAGGAGAAAAATCTCACAAAGGCAAACGACAATTCATGGATCATTTTGCTGTTTTTAAATGAACGAATATCCACCGGAAAGCCCCAAAAGAGGTACCATGAAGTGGCAGGCCCGGACATTATTGGTCCCACGGGGAATCGAACCCCGGTTTCCGGCGTGAGGGGCGAAACCGAAAGCTGTCTAAGGCACCTATTATATTATAAATATTTGGATTAATTACAGCTTGGGGGTTCCCTTTTTTGCTCCTATGTAACCTTTTTTCACCGGTTCTTGGGAAAAGGACAGCCACCCTGACTTTAAATCTTATTTCTTACTTCCTGAAAGTAAGTGTCCCGTAATTTTCAAGGGGATGCACTACTTCAAACAGCACTCATTCCTAGCTGCTGCCATTTTTCCCATGTTATACCAACTTGGTTTTGGGGTCTTTATTACCACAAAATACCCAACCGCTGAAGTTCAATTATGCTTGATTTTACGGCAAGACTTTCGCTTTTCATTTTTTATGAATTGGAGTAGTCTTGCACAAAAGTCCAGTAAATACCAAGTAGGTATATTAATTGTTATGTCCCCAAAATTCTCAAAATTCTGCTAATAATAACAGGGGGAACTGTATGAAAAAGATTTTTTTATTTGGTATTCTTACAATTATACTGACCCTTTTATCTGGCTGTTACGAGGGTTATGTAGGCAAAGATGGAGGAATACTCAAGCAGTATTTAAAGCCAGAAACGTTGAAGGTCATCGTAGATAATCCCCTTGAGGATATTTGGATAGTTGATGTTCGCCCTGCAAGCTCATATAAAAAAGGGCATATTCCTACATCAAGAAATTTTCCTTCTGGGGAGATAATGGACCGCCTGGGAGAAATTCCAAAAACGCAGTACTTGATTCTCGCATGTGAGACTGGTGGAAGGGCACAGTCTGTGGCTAAAAAATTGGAAAAGAAAGGTTATACTCGTTTCATGAACTGGGGAGCTACCTCACGTTATACCGATGTATACGGTTCGGTAAAAGAGTAACTCGGGGGACATAACACTTAATTCGTCAAAATAAATTTGTGGTCTTATATTTGTGAGTGTTTAGTAATATTAGCAAGTTCGCCTAACCGAACACTCCACCTGACCACCTACAGCGGCAGGTGAGCTTATCATTACTTCCAACGGTAATTCTCAATAATTCTCTTTGATCGAAATCATTTATAAGTAGTTGAATTAGATTATTAAATCTCATTATTCAGACAATTTGTTAAGAATATAATACCTGTTATAAATATTGTCCAACTTGTAGGAGGGCTTGGGGAGTTTAGTTTGTGTTGATGGATCGCCTTCATAATAATTTTCAAGCGTACTAGCTTGTATTTTATTGTTTTCCCAGTAGAGAGTTAGTCTATCCAATTGTGGTTCCGTTACCTGCCATATCTCGTCATATTCTACTTGCAGTTTTTCAACGCCTTCCAGCATTACGCTCTGCATTGCTGTGGGTAAGGTCTTGCTATAAATAATGTGTGACTTCCATACATGCAAATTCTTTGTACCTTTTTTCTTTTCGATTTTAGCCTTCGTAAAATCTCCAAAGAAAGAGTTACGTAACAACTCTTTCTCGTTTATTTGTGCATTAGCTTGTTTTGCTGTAGCTTGTTTTGGAGAAAGCGACGGTGCTGGTTTAATAATAGTATGAAAAATCATAAGAAATACTAGAGCAATAAGAAAACTGCCACCAACCGATACTATGCCCGACACCTTTGTACGGAACAAAATAACGGCTATTACAAGCCACGTAATAAGGAAAATCCAAATTCCCCAATCCATAGTTCCTCACCCCTTGCCTTGATAAGGCATTAATCTCTTTTATCTTTAGCAATTAGTGGTGAGAACAATGTCTACAAAAAACCCCGTCTCTCTTTGTGAGAAACAGGGCTTTAGATGATCAGACCATAATCCTCCCCAGGTTACAGCTGTTCAAAAGCATATATGATACGTTAAAAACTCAAAGTATGTTAACCAACTAACTCCATTATGATACCTTGTCAAGGAATATTACGGCGAGACTTTCAAGCGGTAATCGTCGATTTTCTCCTGAAAAGATTTTGAGGAGTTGTAGGTGAAGACAATAACCGGCACATTAGCCGAAAGGACTTTGAAGAAATCCGGGGTTTTGTGCCTGAAGGTTGGAAATAGGGTTGAAAACTGTTTTTGAATGTATGAAACGAGGGACCGGAAATGTTACCGAAACCCTTGTTATTATTAATGGTAGTCCCACGGGGAATCGAACCCCGGTTTCCGGCGTGAGAGGCCAGCGTCCTAACCGCTAGACGATGGGACCGTTATGTCATTTCCAGGTGCTTTCAATCTCAGAGAAATAGACACCTTTCGTAAAGAATGGATTGTCTATTCAATTTAGAGCTAATTGTCAAGGTCAAATTGAAGTGTGTCTTTTTTGCAACAGTATAGCGCCGTCATCCTTTCACGGTGTCACATGATAATTACTTTATTTTACGGCATTATTTCACTTTTCCCTCGGTGGTACGGTAATTGCTCATTCGATGCCGTACATAAGGGCGGGGAACAATATTTTCCTTGACATTCGAAAGGAATTATCATTAATTCACCCTCTTTGATTTTCAAAAACGCGCACCGGCACAGGGAAGTATGAAGGAGTCATGTCACTCATCATCGTCATCAGCACCATCCCCGAGGGGGGTATTCGCCGGTCGGTTTCGAAAGGAAAGGACTGGTTCGACCATCTCCTGCCGGCGGATGAACACCGTGATTTCTCCGTCGGCGATATACACGTCGAATACACGGCGGAAAGGATCAATGAAAAAGTAATCGTCTCGGGACAAATTCAGGCAACGCTCGTCATGGTGTGCTGCCGGTGTCTCGAGAAATTTATATTACATGTGGGCACGCCGTTTCGCTACATCTATCAGCCGGAAGATGACGTCCAGGCAACCGACCACGAACTGCAGGACGAAGAGCTTGAATGGTGTTTCTATCACGGCGATACCATTGACATCAGCGAAAGGATCGTCGAGCAGATCGTGCTTCAGGTCCCCATGAAGCCGCTCTGTAGCGAAAACTGTAAAGGAATATGCCCCGTCTGCGGTGGCAACAGGAATATAAAACCGTGTCATCATGAGGATGAGACAACACACAGTCCTTTTGATGCCTTAAAGAATCTGAAAGTGAAGAAAGGAAGTTCGTGACATTATGCCGAATCCAGTAAAACGACATTCAAAATCACGAAGAGACAAACGACGAAGCCACGACGCACTTACCGTTCAGAGCGGCTCGATCTGTCCTCAGTGTAATGAAGTCAAACCGTCCCACCGTGCGTGCCCCAATTGCGGTTACTACAAGGGTCGGGAGATTATCGAATCGAAGGAATAGGAACCACCGAACATCGTGGCGATGGGCGTATGAGTAAGCTCGGTTTGGTTTTTCCCGGCCAGGGAGCACAATATGCCGGAATGGGAAAGGACCTGTATGATCATTTCGCGGAAGCGCGGGAGTGCTTTACCGTCGCCGGCGACATTCTCAAAACCGACATTGCCGCATTGTGTTTCAATGGTCCGCAAAGCGAACTGGACCGCACGATCAACACCCAGACAACGGTATTGACCGTCGGCATTGCCGCTTTTTGCGTGTTTCAGAAGGCAACGGCTCTTATTCCGGCCGTCATGGCGGGACACAGCCTGGGAGAATTCACCGCTCTTTACGCCGCGGGTGCGCTCGACCTCCCCGACGTCGTATCCATCGTTCACCAGCGGGCCGCGCTCCAGCAGAACGCGGTCCCCGACGGCGCGGGATGTATGGCGGCGATCATGGGCTTGGAACGCGGCGACGTGGAGAAACTCTGCCGTCTGCACAGTACGAACGGCGCAACGGTGCAGGCCGCAAACTATAACGGTCCCGCGCAGCTCGTTATCTCGGGTGATACGGCCGCCGTGGAAAAGGTCATTGCGGCGGCGAAAGAGAAGAAAGCGCGGCGTGTCATGAAACTGCCCATCAGCATTCCCTGCCACTGCGGCTTGCTCGACGGGGCCGCTGATCGGTTTGGAGAGGTATTGGCGCGGTATTCCTTCCATGACTGTACCGTGCCGGTCATTCCGAATTATGACCCGTCCCGTCGTCATTCGAGAGAGGAAAGCAGCGTCCTCCTCGCTCGGCAGTTCAACTCGCCCGTCCGCTGGGAGGAAACAGTGCATGAAATGGCGCGGATGGGTGTGACCACGATTATCGAACTGGGACCGAAGAAAACGCTGTCCGGCCTGATCAAGAGAATCGACGATCGTTTTGTCCTCCACCATGTGGAGGATGCGACAACCTTGAAAAAGACAGTTGAGGCGTTGAATCGATCACAATGAAACCGGCGGAAATGTCACAGACAAACATTCTCGAGGGTAAGACAGCCCTCGTCACGGGTGGGTCCCGCGGCATCGGTCGCGCCGTTTCCCTGGCGCTGGCCCGCGCGGGTGCTTTTGTCTACATCAACTACCACTCGAACGATGCGGCCGCCGATGATACGTACCGTGCCGTAACGCAGGCGGGCTTTTCGGCGGCCCTTCTGCCGTTTGACGTGGCCGACCGTGACCAGGTCCAAGCGGGCTTCAAAAAAATTATCGATGAGAGAGGAACCGTCGACATCCTGGTCAACAACGCAGGCGTTACCCGCAACGGCATGTTTGCCCGCGTCACGGATGAAGACTGGCGCGTCGTCGTCGACACGAACCTCACCGGTGCGATCAACTGCTCCCGGTCTGCCCTGCGTTCCATGATCAGGACCCGCTGGGGACGCATCATTACTATCAGTTCCGTCGTAGCGGACGGCGGCAACGCGGGCCAGGTCATCTACGGAGCGGCGAAGGCGGGCATTATCGGGTTCACCAAGTCCCTCGCCCGCGAGATCGCTTCCCGCAATATCACCGTCAATTCCGTCTCTCCCGGGTTTATCGACACAGACATGACGGCATCTCTTCCTGCGGAATACCGCGAGGAACTCATCGGGCAGATACCCCTCGGAAGAGCAGGCTCTCCCGATGATGTGGCCGCCGTTGTTCGGTTTCTTGCATCGAATGACGCGGCGTATATTACAGGACAAACAATCCGCGTTAACGGTGGTCTTTACATGTGATATCTACACCGGCTTAACAGACGATACGAAGGAGGATAATAACTATGACTGAGGATGTAAGAAGACGCGTTATTTCCATCATTATGGAACAGTTGAATGTCAAAGAAGAGGCATGCGTTCCCGAGGCGGCTTTTATCGACGATCTGGGAGCGGATTCACTCGACATCGTTGAACTGGTCATGGCGATGGAAGATGAATTCGATATGGAAATATCCGATGACGATCTGGCAAAGATCAGGACCATTCAGGATGTCATCGATTACATAGATAAAGTTCACGGATAATGACTGAACAGCGACGACGCGTCGTGATATCGGGACTGGGCGTTGTCAGCCCCCTGGCTCATACACTGTCGGACACATGGGACGCCGTTGTCAGCGGCAGGTCCGGTATCGCCCCGATCACGAAATTCGACGCAAGCGGCTTTAAGACAAAAATCGCCGGTGAGGTAACCGGTTTCGACGCGCTGGCCTTCGTCTCCGCAAAGGAGTTGCGACGGATGGACGCGTTTATTGTCTATGCCCTCGCGGCGACTGAAATGGCCCTTCACGATGCCGGTCTCCTCACCGGGACCCCCTTGGGAGACCGTACGGGCGTCATCATCGGGACGGGTATCGGCGGAATTGCCACCATCGAAAAGGAAATGGCGACACTCCTGGAGATGGGTCCGCGGAAGATATCAGCCTTTACCATACCGGCGGCGCTGGCAAACCTGGCACCCGGCCAGATAGCGATACGATTCGGTGCCAAAGGCCCGATCAACTGTACGGTGACGGCCTGCTCGTCGAGCAACAATGCCATTCATGACGCCTTTCGCTCAATCGTGTACGGGGACGCCGATATTATGATAACGGGCGGGACCGAAGCAGCCGTGTGTCCCCTGACTGTTGCCGGTTTCAACGCCATGCGTGCCATCTCCACGCGAAACGACGCGCCGGAGAAGGCGAGCCGGCCCTTTGATACAGACAGGGACGGTTTCATCATCGGCGAGGGGTGTGGAATCATTATCCTGGAGGAATTGAATGCGGCGCGGGAACGCGGTGCGCCGATATACGCAGAAATAGCGGGGTCCGCCGTCACCTCCGATGCGTATCATGTAGCGGCGCCGCCGCCCGGACATGAAGGCGCCGTCAGGTGCATGACCCTCGCCTTGAAGGATGCGGGAATGATGCCCGCCGATATCGACTACATTAACGCCCACGGCACATCAACGGTGCTGAACGACGTCTATGAATCTCAGGCGATCGAGACCGTTTTCGGTGAACACGCAAAACGGCTCGCCGTCAGTTCCACAAAATCAATGACGGGTCATCTCCTGGGCGCCGCGGGCGGCGTGGAGGCCGCCATAACGGCCCTCGCACTCCATCACGGCACGCTGCCCCCGACGATCAATCTCGACAATCCGGACCCGGAATGCACGCTCGATTATGTCCCCCACAGGGCGCGCACACACTCCATTCACGGCGCATTGTCCAACGCCTTCGGCTTCGGCGGCGTCAATGCCGTTATCGCATTCAAAAAGTGGGCGGAAAGCGAAACATTATGAAGGAAAAAATCGTCGTTGCCTCCGACCATGCGGGCTATGATCTGAAGGAACATGTCAAATCATTTCTGGAAACGCGCGACATCGACACCGAGGATGTGGGCACGGGCAGTGATGAGTCCGTCGATTATCCCGACTTCGGGGGAAAGGCGGCGGAACTCGTTTCCCGCGGCACTTATGAGCGGGGTATTCTCATCTGCGGTTCCGGCGTAGGCATGTCCATCGTCGCCAACAAGTATCCGAATGTCCGCGCCGTTCTCGCCCTCGATTCCGAGACGGCCCGTATGAGCCGTCTTCACAACAATTCTAATGTTCTCGTCCTCGCGGGACGACGAACGGGACCCGAATATGCCGACGAAATACTCACCACCTGGCTGGAAACTCCTTTCGAGGGAGACCGGCATCAACGAAGACTTGAAAAAATATCGAAAATAGAGGAAAAGGTAAGGCACTCGTTTTAAGCGGAGAAACGGCCTTGCCTCATATATGAAGGTCAAACGAACCCATGAGGAGGAATTGAATGTCTAATTTATGGAATACCGATCCCGAAATCGCCCGTGTCATTCTTGATGAAACCAAGCGCCAGGCGGGAAAACTCGAGCTTATCGCATCGGAAAATTTCGCCAGCGATGCGGTCATTGAAGCTCAAGGCTCCGTGCTGACCAACAAGTATGCGGAAGGCTATCCGGGGAAACGGTACTACGGCGGGTGTGAATTTGTCGACGTGGCGGAATCGCTCGCCATCGAACGGGCAAAAGAACTTTTTCACGCCGAGCATGTCAATGTTCAACCTCATTCCGGCACCCAGGCAAACATGGCCGCGTACTTCGCCGTCCTGCAGCCGGGCGATACGATTCTCGGCATGAACCTTTCCCACGGCGGGCACCTCAGTCACGGCAGCAAGGCGAATTTCTCCGGTCGTTACTACAACGTGGTCTCCTACGGTGTGGACAGGGAAACGGAAACGATCGATTTCAACGAAGTGGAAGACCAGGCAAAGAAACATTCGCCCAAGATGATCGTCGTCGGCGCCAGCGCCTACCCCCGTGTCATCGATTTCGAGAAATTCCGCGAAATCGCGGACAAAGTCGGGGCCGTCATTATGGCGGATATCGCGCATATCGCGGGCCTTGTCGCCGCCGGTATTCACCCCTCTCCCGTTCCTCTGTGCGAGTTCGTGACGACGACCACCCACAAGACACTGCGGGGACCGCGCGGTGGAATGGTCATGTGCAAAAACGATTACGCGAAGGTCATCAACAGCCGCGTCTTCCCGGGCAGTCAGGGCGGACCGCTGATGCACGTCATCGCCGCCAAGGCCGTGTGTTTCAAAGAGGCCCTGAGCGATGAATTCACGGAATACCAGCGTCAAATCGTGGCAAATGCGAAGGCCATGGCAACCACGCTCACCGAGGAGGGTCTGAGGATCGTGTCGGGAGGAACGGACAACCACCTGATGCTCATCGATCTGACACCAAACGACCTGACGGGAAAAGATGTGGAGGAAGCCCTCGACCGCGCCAATATCACCGTCAACAAAAATGGCATTCCCTTCGATACCCAGGGACCGCAGATTACGAGCGGCATCCGCATCGGGACGCCGGCACTGACCACGCGCGGCATGAAGGAAGACGAGATGCGGCAGGTGGGACAACTCATCAGCCGGATCGTCAAAAACATGGGTGATGAGACGGTCGTACGGGACGTCAAGGAAGAAGTCACGGCCCTCTGTGCCCGGTTTCCTCTCTACGAAGAGCGCATCGCCGATTACGAGAAATACTTGTAGCGGATGAATGACCTATGGTAGAATCGCGTCCGCCCGATAGAGAACGCCCGTCATGGGATCAGTACTTCATGGATATCGTCGATCTTGTGTCCAAGCGTTCAACGTGTCTGCGCCGTCACGTCGGCGCCATACTCGTCAGGGACAAACGCATCCTCGCGACGGGATACAATGGAGCGCCATCGGGCATACGGCATTGCAAGGAGGTCGGCTGCTTGAGGGATGAACTGAATATCCCCTCGGGAGAGCGGCATGAACTCTGTCGCGGACTCCACGCGGAACAGAACGCGATTATCCAGGCCGCGTTTCACGGTGTCAGCATCAAGGGGTCGACCCTTTACTGCACCAACCATCCCTGCATCATCTGCTCGAAAATGATCATTAACGCGGGTATCACAAAAATCGTGTACAGAGACGGTTACCCTGACCAATTATCGCGGGACATGCTGGGTGAAGCGGGTATCGAGGTACGGGAGACATGAACTGCCCCTTCTGTCATCATCCGGAAAACAGGGTTATCGATTCCCGGATCAGCAAAGACGGCAACGCCATCCGCCGGCGGCGTGAGTGCGTCGCCTGCGGAAAGCGTTTCACCACGTACGAATACGTGGAAGAGGTTCTTCCCTCCGTCATAAAGAAAGACGGACGGCGGGAACCCTTTGACCGTGAGAAAATCCTTACGGGACTGAGAAAGGCCTGCGAGAAACGGCCCATCAGCATGGATACCATCGTCGCCACGGTCGATCGTATCGAGAAGGCCTGTCAGGATCGGCAGCGCAAGGAAATACCCTCGTCCTTTATCGGTGAGAAAATCATGGAAGAACTCCATACACTTGACGGTGTCGCCTATGTCCGGTTCGCATCGGTCTATCGTCAATTCAAGGACGTGAACGATTTTGTGTCGGAGTTGAAGGACCTCCTCGAAATAAAAGGAGAAAAATAGTATAACTACTGTTATAATCGGCACACAACAGTATCGTGCCTTTGCTCTCTCACTGCGATGAATGATTATGTTTACCGGCATTATTGAAAAAACGGGTTCCGTGACCCGCATCGAACGAAAGGGCGCGGATTTTCGCCTTGAGGTAACGGCACCGGAGATTCTGGCGGACGTGAGAACCGGTGACAGCATCGCGGTGAACGGCGTCTGCCTGACGGTAACGACCGTTACCGCGTCGTCTTTTTCTGCAGATGTTTCCGCTGAAACCGTGTCACGAACAACGCTCTCTCTGCTGACGCGGGGATCGGTGGTGAACCTCGAACGTGCACTGACGCCCACCTCCCGTCTGGGAGGTCATTTTGTCCTCGGCCACGTGGACTGCGTCGGACACATCGTCCGAAAAGCGGTGCAGGCACAATCCATTCGACTTGACATTGACGTTGAAAAGGAGTACGGACGATATCTCGTTGAAAAGGGGTCGATCGCCGTGGACGGCGTCAGCCTGACGATTAATACCTGCAACGGTGTCAGGTTCTCCGTCAATATTATTCCCCACACGGCGGCGGCAACGACCCTGGACACGAAGAGCGCGGGCGATCCCGTGAACATCGAAACGGACATACTGGGGAAATATGTCGAACGCTACACGAAACCGGACAAAACCGTCGATGAAGATTTTCTTCGACGGCACGGTTTTGTCGAATAAAGAAAGACACAGCAATGAAATCATCACCGATCACGGAAGCAATTGACGATATACGGAATGGGAAAATGATCATCCTCGTCGACGATGAGGATCGCGAAAACGAGGGTGACCTCTGCATGGGGGCGGAATTCGTCAGCGCCGACGCCATCAATTTCATGGCCACCCACGGCCGGGGACTCATCTGTCTGTCTCTCGACGCCCAGCTCGCCGACAAGTTGAAACTCCCCCTGATGGTTCAGGACAATGAATCCCGTTTCGGCACGGCTTTCACCGTTTCCATTGAAGCACGGCAAGGCGTTACGACAGGCATCTCCGCACAGGACCGGGCCACGACGATCCTCACCGCCGTTAATCCCGAGTCATCAGCCGACGACATTGTGAGCCCGGGACACGTTTTCCCCATCCGCGCCAGAAAAGGCGGCGTCCTGGTCAGAACGGGGCAGACGGAAGGGTCCGTCGACCTGGCCCGACTGGCGGGCCTGACTCCGGCCGGGGTCATCTGTGAAATCATGAAAGATGACGGCACGATGGCGCGGCGGCCCGACCTTGAAACCTTCGCGGAGCAGCACGGTATCAAGATCGTCACCATCGCCGATCTCATCGATTTCCGGATGCAGAACGAAAGCCTCGTGCGTCGCGTCGCCACGGCCACCGTCCCGTCGCGGTACGGGGGCGAATTCACCTTTATTGTGTACGCAAACGACGTGGACCGCCTGGAACACGTGGCACTCGTCAAGGGCGATATTTCCCCCGAGGATGATGTGCTCGTCAGGGTCCACTCGGCCTGCCTCACGGGTGATGTCTTTGCCTCTCTCCGCTGTGATTGCGGAGAACAGCTCCATCGTGCCATGGAAATGGTCGGGAAAGAGGGAAAAGGCGTCATCATTTACATGAACCAGGAAGGACGCGGCATCGGCCTGACAAATAAAATCAAGGCGTACCACCTTCAGGAAATGGGAAGGGACACGGTAGAGGCAAATATCGAACTTGGGTTCAAGGATGATCTCCGCGAGTATGGCATCGGCGCTCAGATTCTTGTCGACCTCGGCGTCAAAAAGATGCGCCTCATGACGAACAATCCCCGGAAGATCGTCGGTCTCGAAGGATACGGCGTCGAGGTGACAGGACGCGTGCCCGTCCAGATAGAACCGAACGAGAAGAACGTCCGCTATCTCAAGACAAAAAAGAACAAGATGGGACATCTTCTGGAATTCTGACAAAGGAGCGAATGACATGCCGAAGACCATTGAAGGGAAAATCACAGCCAAGGACTTGAAATTCGCCGTCGTTGCCGGACGATTCAACGATTTCATCACCAGCAAGCTGATTGACGGTACAATGGACGCACTGACGCGAGCGGGAGCTGATGATAAAGACATCACGCTCATTCGGGTCCCCGGCGCATTTGAAATACCGCTTGCCGCAAAGAAGGTTGCGGAGAGCGGCACGTATGACGCGATCATCTGTCTCGGTGCGGTTATTCGCGGGGCGACACCCCATTTCGAGTACATCAGTGCCGAGGTATCGAAGGGCATCGCCCAGACATCGCTTCAAAGCGGCATTCCCATCTCCTTCGGTATTATAACCACCGATACGATCGAACAGGCCATCGAACGGGCGGGCACAAAATCGGGCAACAAGGGCTGGGATGCGGCCATCTCGGCCATTGAAATGGCCAATTTATTTAAGCTGCTGAACTAGTTGTAAGAAGAAGAACAATGGGCTATCGACGAAGGGCACGGCAAATTGCCCTGCAGGTTCTTTATCAGATCGACATCGCCAAGACGGCTCCTCTGGAAGCTCTCAATCTCTATTGGCAGTGTTTCGAGGCACCGAAGAGTGCACGCTCTTTCGCCTCCGAACTGGTTCTCGGGGTTCACGAACACCTGACGGATATTGACCGGTTCATCATGAAGTGTTCGGAAAACTGGTCCTTGAGAAGGATGGCGAAAGTCGACCGTAACATCCTTCGGTTAGCCACATACGAACTCATCTACTGTCCTGATATTCCCCCGAAAGTAACACTCAACGAAGCAATCGATCTCGGAAAAGAATTCGGTTCCGAGAACTCGAGTTCATTTGTCAACGGCATTCTCGATGCGCTCTATGCACAGTTGAGGACTGAAATCAATGGTGGTAACGGTAACATCGGAATCGATAGACAACCTGCATCATGAATGCATGGTTCTCGGTTTTTTCTCCGACGAACGACCCCCGAGGGGACTGTGCGGTTTCGCGGACTGGCGATTGAACGGCGCCGTGTCCCGTCTCATGGCCCGCGGCAGGGTGTCCGGGGCGTTTCTGGAAAAGGTCCTTGTCTGCCCGGAACACCGTTTACCGTCACAACGTATTCTTCTGATGGGTCTCGGCACGGTGAAGGAACTGACGTATGAAAAGCTCCACGCGGCAGGTTTCGCCGTCTCGGAAACGGTGCACGGTCTCCAGTGTCTCGATCCAGCCGTTGATATTCCTGGAATCGGCCGGTGCTCACTCGAAACGGCACAGATGGCGCTCGCCGTGACGAGCGGTTTTTTTGATCACGCCTTCGCACACACTCACGGCGAGGACGCTTCCCTGTCGGTGAGTATACTGGGAAGCGACGACCAGTACGACGAGATCGTCCTGGGATTGCACCAGTTCAAGGTGTCCGTAAAATCACAGGCACACATACACATCAATGAAATGAAAGGGTGATACCTCATGCGCGTCGTAGTGATTGGAGCCGGCGAAGTCGGACACAATATTGCGGATATTCTTTCCAAGGAAGGAAACGATATTATCCTGATAGACAAGAACGAGGAGCGTCTGGCGGAGGTGTCCGAGGACCTCGATGTGGAAACCATCGTGGGAAGCGGCAGCAGTCCCCACATTCTGAAAAGAGCGGGCCTCGCCCGGTCCGAAATGATCGTCGCCGTCACCGACAGCGACGAAACAAACATCGTGGCCTGTCTGATCGCCTCCACACAGTCGAAGGTCCCCCTGAAGATCGCCCGCATACGCAATCCCGATCTCAACAAAAACGCCGTTCTCTTCGACAAGCACCATTTGAACATCGACCTGTGCATCAACCCGGAAAGGGAAGCGGTAAACAACCTGGTGAACTTGATCGAGTACGCCGGCGCGTCGGAAATCATTGATTTCGCCGAGGCAACCATCAAGCTTGTCGCCTTCTATATCAACGAACGGTGCGATCTCATCGGCAAGAACCTCCAGCAGATCAAAGAAGCCTACGGCGAAGACATGATGATTGCCTCCATCACGCGGAACAACGAACCGATCATACCGACGGGGAAGACGGTTCTGGAGAAAAACGATTACGTATTCGTCTTCGCCGCATCGGAAAACGTCAGGAAGGTCCTGGTTTTTTTTGGCAAGGAGACGGAACCGCCCCAGCGTATATTCATCATCGGCGGCGGGACGACGGGTCTTATGCTCGCCGAAGCCCTGGAGACGAAAAACATCTTCACCAAGATCATCGAACGCCGCCAGGACCGGTGCGATCTTCTCGCCTCCCGCCTGGACAAAACGATTATCCTCCACGGCGACGGCACGAGCCAGGATCTTCTGAAAGAGGAAAACATCAAGGATGCCGATTATCTCATCGCCGTAACGGATGACGAGGAAGCAAACATCCTCGGCGGGTTGCTCGCCAAACAGCTCGGGGCGAAAAAGGCCATCTCTCTCATCAACAGGGCGGATTATACCCACCTTGTCCCCGTCGTCGGCATCGACGGCGTCATGAACCCGCGCCATGCGACCATCGGCAAGATCCTCCATTTTATCCGCAAGGGGAAAATCATATCGGCGACGCCGCTCTGCGACGAAAAGGCGGAAGCCGTGGAGTTCATCGCACTGGAAACATCTGAGATCACGGACAAGCCCATTCATTCACTGAAACTGCCGAAGGGAACGATTATCGGCGCCATCAAGCGGAACGGAGAAACGATTATCCCGAAAGGCGATACGGTAATTCTTCCCGGTGATCAGGTCATACTCGTCGCACTGCGGTCGACTATCCCGCAGGTGGAAAAAATCCTGACAGTGAAACTGGATTACTTCTGATGAATTCACGGACGATTGCTTACATTCTCGGCGCCCTGCTCTTCTTCCTGGGACTGACGATGATCGCACCCATCGCGTGTTCACTCATCTATCGCGACGGCGATTTCACGGCCCTCCTCCTTTCCATGATCATCACGAGCGCCGTCGGCGGAACGGGTTATCTTGCATTCAGACCGTCGAGCGGCGGCGTCTCGCTCAATCACAAGGAAGGGTTTTTCATCGTCGCCGCCGGATGGTGCCTCGCCGGCATTTTCGGTTCCCTCCCCTATATGTTTTCCGGGACACTTCACCGTTTCGGCGACGCCTTTTTTGAGGCAATATCCGGGTTCACCACGACGGGAGCCACGGTCCTCATTAATCTTGATTCAATGGCACACGGCATCCTCTTATGGCGATCCCTCACCCAGTGGCTCGGCGGAATGGGCATCATCCTGCTTTCCGTGGCCATTCTCCCCCTGCTGGGTGTGGGGGGCATGCAGCTCTACAAGGCGGAACTGCCCAGTCCGGTCAAGGACAAACTCACACCACGGGTCACCGAAACGGCACGGACGTTGTGGATCGTATACATGATCATATCCATGGTGGAATTCATCTGCCTTCTCTTCGGCGGCATGAGTGTGTTCGATTCCCTCTGCCACACCTTTACGACCATGGCAACCGGGGGATTTTCAACCAGCGATGCGAGCATCGCGCACTTCGGCAGTGCCTATATCGACACGGTCATCACCTTTTTCATGTTCGTGGCGGGCATCAATTTCACCCTTCACTATGCTCTCATCATGGGAAATGCCCGCAGCTATTTCAGAAACAGCGAATTCCGCTTCTATCTTATCCTCATCGTCATCGCTGTTGTGGTAGTGTCCGTTAACCTTCGTCTTTCACTCTTTCACACGATCGGAGAAAGTCTCCGCCACGGGGCTTTTCAGGTCGTTTCCATCATGACGACAACCGGGTTCGCGACCCGCAACTTCAATGACTGGCCGGCCCTTTCCAAAATGATCCTGTTGACACTGATGTTTATCGGGGGCTCCGCCGGGTCCACCGGCGGGAGCATCAAGTGCCTCCGCGTTCTGTTGATAATGAAGCACAGCGCCACCGAACTGTACCGTCTCGTCCATCCCCATGCCGTCAAGGCCGTAAAGATCGGCAAAAAGACGGTATCGGCAAATGTCATGGCCAGTATCTGGGGATTTTTCTTTCTCTATATTTTCATGACGATCATTTCGTCGCTTCTCCTTTCCCTCCTCGGCCTTGATATGATAACGGCTTTTTCCGCCGTGGCGGCGACCATCGGGAACGTCGGTCCCGGGTTCGGTGCCGTGAACGCGGCATCAACGTATACGGACATTCCCTATCTGGGAAAGTGGATTCTTTCGTTCTGCATGCTTGCCGGGCGGCTCGAGATATATACGATCATGGTACTGTTCACCTTCGAGTTCTGGAAGAAATAGATGCACGACGCAGCATCCATGACAATACGTTGCAGGGGTTTGATATGGACGGCTTCACACCATCTTCACAGGACATAAGCACCGTTTCTGACCGGAATCGGATACGGGGGATTCAGGCTCCCCGGTGGATATCCCAGGTACTCATCATCGGTGTCACAATGGCAGTTGTCGTGTTGACTATCTACCTCGGCAGCCGCACCTACAGCGAGAACCGGCAGATGGCTCTCGATCAATTCAATGAGCAGCAATTGATCCTGGCGCGGTCGACGGCGTCCGCCGTTGAGACCTATTTTCGTGAAGTGGGTGCCGTGCTCTACGCATCCACATCGACTCCCTGTATCCGTGACATCCGCCCGGAATGCCTGCATTATATGAAAAAGATGTACGAGGGATTTCTCGAACGCACCTCCATCCGGCGCATCGACGAAACAGGTGCCCTCCGCTACATCTACCCCACCACGGGATGGCGGAATGACATTGTCGGAGACAATTACAAAGACAGTACATTCTTTCGTACGGCGCGCGATACGGGCACCATCAGCGTTTCCAGCATCATCACCAACGAAAACGGCGAACAACGCATCAGGATGGCGCAACCCGTCTATCGGAACGGCGCTAAAGGGCAGGGTTCTTTTGCGGGCATCATCGTCATATCATTCGACCTGGAGGATATCGCCCAGGCTTTTATCACACCCATCGTTTCCGGGAAAACGGGATATGCGTGGCTCATGAACGACCGGGGCCGCTTTCTTGCACACCACGAAAAGGAATTTGTCGGCCAGGACGTTTTCACCGCCCGCGCCGAGAAGAGCCCCGATCTCTCCTACGAATCCATCAATCAGATCCAACTGACGATCCTCGAAGGAAAGGAAGGCATCGGTCGCTATGTGTCGGGCTGGCACCGTGGACGGAAGGGCGTCATTGAAAAATTGATCGCCCACTCACCGGTGAACGTCTTCAATCAATTGTGGTCCGTCGCCGTCTGCGCCCCCGTGGATGAAGTGGATCGCATCATGCGGTCCGCCGGACTCAACGCCCTCTATTCCTTCGGGTTTGTCGTGTTTGTTCTCGTGTTCGGCGGTACTTATCTCTCCGTATCCGCCTACCGCTGGTCCCACGCGCTGGAACGGGAAGTGACCCATCGGACGAAGGAACTGGCGGAAACAAGTACGTACCTGCACAACCTGATCAGGTGTGCCAACGCACCCGTCTTCGTGCTCGACCCGTACAAGAGGATCAATCTTTCCAACGAAGCCTTTGAGAAGATGAGCGGGCGGTCCGAGCAGGAAATGATCGGCAAGCCTTTGGATATGTTTCTTCCCGATGAACATCGAAGCAACGTGATGCACACGATCGACAGGACCGTCCTGCACGGAGAAGAATGGAACGAGGTGGAGATCCCCATTCTGCGGAAGAACGGCGAAATGAGAACGGGTTTGTGGAACTCCGCCAATATCTACGATGAAAGCGGATCCACGATCATCGCCACCGTCGCCCATGGTCAGGATATCACCGAGAGACGCCGCCTGGAGGGGCAGCTCCGGCACGCCCAGAAGATGGAAACGATGGGAACACTGGTGGCGGGCGTCGCCCATGAGATCAACAACCCCATAAACCAGATCATGTTCAATATCCCCCTCCTGCAAAACGTCTGGCATGATCTGCAACCCCTCCTGGACCAGGAGACGGGCGTGTCACCCGACAGGAAGTACGGCGGTCTGACCGTGGAGTTTCTCCGCGAGAACCTGGACCAGATCCTCGCCGACATGGACATGGCGGCAAATCGCGTCATTCAGACAGTAGCCAACCTGAAGAACTTCGCGCAGCAGTCGAGCATATCAGACAAATCACCCATGAAGATAAATACCGCCGTTGAAAATGCACTGCGGCTCGTGAAAACGACGATGCGGAAGGCGGGCATCCACCTTGAGGTTCATCTGTCGGAAAAGCAGCCCTTCATATACGGGAACCTTCAAAGCATCGAACAGATCGTCATGAACATCACCGTCAACGCACTGCAGTCCATCGATCACGACAACGGCATTATTACGATCGTCACCGGCGTTGAAAAAAGGGGGCGTCGCGTTTTCATCGCCATCTCCGACAACGGCACGGGTATTGATCCCTCCGCGTCGGAATACCTCTTCGATCCCTTTTTTACCACCAAACAGGCGGACGGCGGCAGCGGTCTCGGGCTTTCCATAACCTACAACCTTGTTGAGGCACACGGGGGTGAAATCAGTTTTCACAGTCATGAGGGGAAGGGAACGACGTTCATGATTTTCTTCCCCACCATACAAACGGACGAGGAGATGAATCTATAGCATGAGCTCACCTGCTCACACAGCGTCACCGATCCTGGTGGTGGACGATGACCGGGGACTCCTTCTCAGTATCAAGGCGGCCCTTGTCAGCACCGGTCTTCCCGAGCCCACCCTGCTCTCCGACGGGTCCCGTGTGATGGATTGTATCCGGGATAATCAGTTTCAGGTCATCCTTCTCGATATCGTCATGCCGACGGTGAACGGTATGGACCTGCTCAGGGACATTAAGCAGGAGTTTCCCGATATCGAATGTGTGATGATCACGGCGATGGACGACGTATCCCTCGCTGTTCAGGCGATCAAATTCGGTGCTTACGATTATCTCGTCAAGCCCGTTGACCGCGACAAATTGACCGTCGTCATCAAACGCGCCATGGAGAAATACCATCTCCGTCACGGCTTGTCTCTCTACGAACGCGGCCAGTCATTCAGTGATCTCAAAAATCCGGACTGTTTCCGGAATATGATCGCGCGCGACGAGGCCATGGCCCGTGTCTTCCACCAGGCGGAAATGGTGGCGCCGACCGATTACAACCTTGTCATCACCGGAGAATCGGGCACGGGCAAGGAAATGCTGGCACGGATTATTCACGACATCAGTCCCCGGCGGGAAAAACCCTTTATCGCCGTCAACATGGCCGCCTTCAGCGCCTCTCTCTTTGAAGAGGAGTTTTTCGGCCATAAAAGAGGCGCCTATACGGGCGCCGTCACCGACAAGAGGGGGTTCTTCGAAGCGGCACATGACGGAACTCTCTTTCTTGATGAAATTACCGAAGTCGACATATCCCTCCAGGGGAAACTGCTGCGGGTGATCCAGGAAGGAACCATTTACCGTGTGGGAAGCACGGATACGAGGACCGTCAACGTCCGTCTTATCTCCGCAACAAACAGAAACATTGCGGATGAAATCAACCGCGGCGCCTTTCGTCCCGACCTGTTCTACCGTCTCAATATGTTTCACATCACCATACCGCCCCTGCGGGAACGTAAAGAGGACATTCTCCCCCTGACCCGTCACTTTCTGGAAAAACACGCACAAAAGACGGGGAAAAGGATTAACGGGTGGGAATCGGAACTGGAGGAACGCCTCATGGCGTACGACTTCCCCGGCAACGTCCGGGAACTGGAAAACATGATCGCGCAGGCGGTTCTCTTTGAGACCGATCACAGGCTCCACACGTCGTCCGTCAGCCATCTCTCGTTAGGTCCGGACTCGTCCCCCGGCTCCGCTCAATCCCTCAAGCTTGATGATGTTGAGAGACAGCACATCATGCAGGTACTGAAACACACGGGCTACAACCGGACACGGGCGGCGAAAATGCTGGGCATCGGATTGCGGACACTTCAGAGGAAACTCAAGGATATGGAATACCGCGACAATGCGTCATAATGACGCGCTGTGCCATATTACGGCGTACCTCCTGCAACTCATTGACACCATAAACAATATCACTGATATCATATTTTGACCGCGTCATTATGACGCATCTGGACAGAATCCCTCCCCCGCCTTATTTGCACCAATTTAGCAACTCATTGTATTTACATTACTATTTTTTCGTCACATCGCCTCCCGTTTGGCACGTTTCGTGTATTCTCATATGGGCAACATGCTCACCTTCGGCATTGGGAAAAGAGGAGATCGAGAAGGTTGAAAGAACAAAGATCCTCTTACATAAACTACTTCAATCATATTATTAATGGAGGGGGCTGCCGGTAGAACCGCGTAGCATGTGTTAACAACCAACAGGATCCTCGGCCGTTACGGCCGACCGCAAAAGCGGAGCGGGGGGTGAGACAAACTCTCATCCCCCACTATGAAAAAATTCTCAGGACAGTCACCGCCCACGGCGGGCTGTAGGTATAGCGAGTGAAGCAACCATCAATAACACCTCATAACAGGGCTTATCACGAAAGGATGGCTACGTAACACGTTCACGATCCGGCAATGGATCAGACAACAGGAAAGGAGGTTTATTGAAGAAAAATCAGTCTACCGGGGGAATGAGAAGATGCTCCCGAAACAGGCCACAGAGCATCTTCCATTCCCCCCGCTAGGAACGGCAGACGACTGGATGTTGATTTGCATCGCCCTGAAGTAGAAATTGCGCGGAAAGGAAACGGGTTATCCCGGTATGTTTGCATGATCGCGAGGAAATTCATCACAATAATGACGAGAGTGTACACGCATATCCGGGACACAATCGGGAATATACGAGCACAGAGACGACTCGAGCAGGATGCTCTTAAAATCATTAACAACCGTCTCGGTACGAATTACAGGTCGTTGAAAGAGGTTCCGTCCGGTCATATAATGGACGGCCCGTATTCAGAATTGTGAGAATGCAGGGAACTGTTTTCTCTCTTCTCACCCAATCTTCGGTTTCGCCGGCGTAACGCCGTTTGAACGGCGGCACCCCCCTGCACACACGGCGGAACCGGGGCACGCATCATCTTCCATAGTGTGTAATATCGTTGCGTGATCCTCCACCGCATCGGTTATGTATCGCAACGACGTCTGCATTGCACACTGCCGAGAGAACCCCGTCACAATCATTGTGACGGGGTTCCCTTCTTTGTTCGCACGCATCGGTAACCATCACGAAAAAAACTGAATACCCTATGAATGTTCCGTAAATTATGGTAGAAGGATACCGGTTTCGTGCCGAATTGACACTCCCCCTTGACACGGTGCGGAAATCCCCGTTACGGAAAGAAATGCGTTCAGTGGCAAATTAACGCGCTCTTCAATACACGTTGAAAAAGGATGATGCAAGACACCATGGATGAACGTTACGATCCCCAGCACATTGAGAAGAAGTGGCTAGAGAAATGGGAAGAAAACCGGTCTTTTGAACGGCGGGAAGCATCGGAACGGCGGAAATACTATCTCCTCGAAATGTTTCCCTACCCGTCGGGCCGCATACACATGGGACATGTGCGAAACTACACCATTGGCGATGTCGTCGCCCGCTACAAGACAATGAGAGGGTATAACGTGCTCCATCCTATGGGGTGGGATTCCTTCGGCATGCCCGCCGAAAATGCGGCAATCAGCCACGGGATTCATCCGTTGAAATGGACAAACGACAACATCGCCTTTATGAAAAAGCAGTTGAAGCGCATGGGATTCAGTTACGACTGGAACCGGGAACTGTCAACATGTGAGCCCGATTACTACCGATGGGAACAGTTGTTCTTCATCTGGATGTATGAAAAAGGCCTCACCTACAAGAAGGCGTCGACGGTCAACTGGTGTCCCACGTGCCAAACGGTCCTTGCCAATGAGCAGGTCGAGAGCGGTCTCTGCTGGCGGTGCGGCAGCGAGGTCGTCGAGAAATACCTCGACCAGTGGTTCTTCCGCATCTCCGACTACGTGGATGAGTTGCTGGACTACTGCGACAGGCTGCCCGGATGGCCGGAGCGGGTTCTGACCATGCAGAAAAACTGGATCGGCAAGAGCCCCGGCTGCGAACTCGTCTTTCCCATGGCGGACAGAGAAGGGGAAATCAGGGTATTCACGACGCGGCAGGATACGATTTTCGGTGCCACATTCATGCTTATCGCCGCGGAGCATCCCCTGGTGATGGAACTCGCCCAGGGGAAACCGATCGAGAACGAGGTCGGCGCGTTCGTCGACCGCGTCAAGAAACAGGACAGGATGGTTCGCACCTCCGACTACTATGAGAAGGAAGGTGTTTTTCTCGATGAATACTGTCTCAATCCCGCCACGGGGGAACGCATGCCCATCTTCGCGGCGAACTTCGTCCTCGCCGACTACGGGACGGGCTGCGTCATGGCCGTGCCCACGCACGATCAGCGAGATTTTGAATTCGCGAAGAAATACGATCTGCCCTTGATTGTCGTCATCGACAACCCCGTCGAGCCGCTCAGCGAATCGACCATGACGGAGGCCTATGTCGACGAGGGCATCCTGGTCAATTCAGGACAATTCAACGGCATGAAAAACACGGAGGCCCTCGAAGCGATCGCTGATTACATGGAATCCATCGCTAAAGGCACAAAAACCATCCAGTACCGTCTCCGCGATTGGGGCATTTCCCGTCAGCGATACTGGGGAGCCCCCATCCCCATCATCAATTGCGAGAAGTGCGGGTCCGTAGCCGTTCCGGAAGAGGACCTGCCCGTAATCCTGCCCACGGACGTGCAGATCACGGGAGAAGGCGGCTCACCGCTGACGCGTATCGAACGCTTCATGAAAACGACATGTCCCTCCTGCGGCGGACCGGCGAAACGTGAAACGGATACCATGGACACGTTCGTGGAATCATCATGGTACTTCCTGCGTTTCTGCTCGGCCCATTACGACAGGAAACCCGGCCTCGACAAGTCCGCTGTTGATTACTGGATGCCCGTGGACCAGTACATCGGCGGCATCGAACATGCTATCATGCACCTTCTCTATGCCCGTTTTTACACGAAGATGCTCCGCGATTTCGGCATCGTCGGCGTCGACGAACCCTTCACGAACCTCTTGACACAGGGCATGGTCTGTAAGGAAACGGTGAAGTGCCCCACCCACGGATATCTCTATCCCGAGGAAGTAAGGGATAGCGCCTGCACCCTGTGCGGCGCACCGGTCATCGTGGGGAAAACGGAAAAGATGTCGAAATCACTGAAAAATGTTGTCGACCCCGATTATCTCATCACACAATACGGGGCCGACACGGCCCGTATGTTCTGCCTCTTCGCCGCTCCTCCGGAACGCGATCTCGAGTGGAGCGACCAGGGTGTCGATGGTTCGTTTCGCTTTCTCAACCGCGTGTGGCGCATCGTCCTCGATTATGCCGACGATATAAACGAGGTCACGCCCTCAGACGGGACGGACAACATCAGCGACGACCTGAAGGAACTTCGCAAGAAAGCGCATCAAACCATCAAGAAGGTCACCGCCGACATTGAAGACCGTTTTCACTTCAACACGGCCATCAGCGCCGTGATGGAACTGGTGAACAAGCTGTATCAGACGCCCCGTCCGGCACGGAACGACAGGGAATCGCTTGGGGTCATCCGAAAGACACTAGAAAGCATCATCCTCCTCCTCGCCCCTATCGTACCTCACATAACGGAGGAGCTGTGGGAAGCAATCGGCGGCGCGGATCTGCTCGTCGAAACGCCGTGGCCCGAATACAGTGATGAATACGCCGCAGAAGAGGAAATCACCGTCGTCATCCAGGTAAACGGCAAGGTACGCAGCAGGATACAGGTGCATGCCGACGCGTCGGATGATGATATCAAAGCAGCGGCACGGAGCGACGAGAAGGTTACAAAGTTCATCGGGGACAAGTCGATCGTCAAGGAGATATACGTTCCCAAGAAACTGGTGAACATTGTCGTCAAATGAGGGAATTTTATCAGTGAGGTATGGTGCAATGAGCAGACGCAGTGCGCTCGCGCTGGCCGTGATCCTCGTCGTCGCCGTCGCGGGATGCGGTTATCATTTCAGTACGGAGGGCGAACACATTGACGCCCGGCTGTCGACGGTTTTCGTCGACACCTTTACCAACAGGACCGACGAACCCTACATCGGACACTTCATCAGGAGCGCCTTTGTGGAAGAGTTCACCCGGGGGGGCAGATTCACGATCACCGGCAACAAGTCTGCCGCCGATACTGTCCTTGGCGGGACCGTCACCCGTCTGTCCACGGGCCATGTTTCCTATGACACCGCTTCGATCACCAAAGAAGACCGCGTATCGATCATGGTCTCGGTGACTTTTCGCGATCAGAGGAAAAACAGGATTATCTGGGAAAATCTCGCCGCTGTCGGGCATGAAACCTACAGGGTCGGCAACACTCCCTCGGCGACCGACACCAGCCGAAGCAGTGCCCTCAAGAAATTGTCCGAAGATTTCGCCGGGAGAACCTACCGCAGCATCATGTCGAGGTTTTAATCGGACGAGAGAGCATTGACTTTTTTGGTCAGGCGAGAAACCTTCCGCGCAGCGGCGTTTTTGTGAAAGACGTTTTTGGCGGCCGCCTTGTCGATCACTTTAATGGTATCCGCCAGGCGCGCCTGCGCCGCCTCGCCGTTCTTGTCATTGACGGACGCTAAAACGGATTTCACGGATGTTTTTACTCGTGACTTGATGGACTTATTGTACTCGCGTCTCTTGACGTCCTGCCGTGCCCTTTTTTCTGCAGATTTATGATTCGCCACAGAATCCTCCCTTATTGAGTGAATGACTTCATATCGCTAAAATTACTACCAAGAGTGGAGATTGATATATCAGATTTGCGGTGCTGTCAAGTTTAAATGTTTTCATTTTCCGTCCGTCTATGTTAAAACGCGGAGACATTTCTCGAAGAGGATAATAAGTCGTGATACGACGCAGTCAGCACACCGTCACAGTTTTAATAATGCTTTTATTCCTTTCCTTTCCCCTGACGGTGAAAGGAGCAGAACTTCCGAAACCCCGTGGCGCGATCAATGATTTTGCCGGTGTCCTGTCTCCGCAATACGAATCGGCAATGGCATCACTCGCCCGGGAGGTACGAGAAAAGACGGGTACATCCGTCGTCATCGCCACCATCACACGCCTCGACGGCGACTCTCCCGCCGACTACGCAAACCGTCTGTATGAGGCTTGGGGCATCGGTGAGAAGGGAGTGGACAAGGGTGTCCTCATTTTCCTTGCAAAGGAAGAGCGACGAATTCGCATCGAAACGGGATACGGCGTTGAAGGAATCCTTCCCGACGGGCTCGTCGGCGAGATCCTCGATGAATCCGTCATTCCCTTCCTGAAAGAAAACAAATACAACGAAGGTCTCGCATCAGCCCTGGTCCGCGTCTCACAGATAATCGCCGATGATGCCGGGGTGACATTGACGGGACAGTCGTCCACCGCACCCGCTCGCCGCCCCGTTCAGGAAAAACCGGAATTTAATCTCTTTTCCTTCATTCTCCTTCTCATCGTTCTGTCCATGCTCTTTGGAACACGCAGGGGCCGTTCAATGCTGCCCTTTCTCTTTCTTCTGCTCATGATGGGCGGTGGCGGCCGCGGTGGTGGTGGTTTTGGCGGTTTCGGCGGCGGCTTCGGCGGCTTCGGCGGCGGCATGAGCGGCGGCGGCGGCGCCGGCAGGGGATTTTAAAAAAATGTCCCACATTACACCATGAGAAAGGTCTGACAGCAATGGCAAGGATAGAGAAGCCGGAAGAAATCTTTGAAGCATTCACCCGTGACATAAAGACCATTTACGGAGACGACCTCGTTTCCATCGCCCTGTACGGCAGCGCCGCCGGTCCGGACTACAGGCCGGGCATCTCCGACATCAATTTCCTCGTTGTCCTCTCTGAAGAGGCCATCGATCATCTCGACAGGACCATGGACGTTGTGGCACGCTGGCGCAGGAAGCAGGTTGCCGTCCCGCTTTTCATGACGCGGTCATACATTGAATCTTCTCTCGATGCGTACCCCCTCGAATTCCTCACCATGAGCCGCACCCACAGGCCGGTCTATGGCGAGGATGTCCTTGCAGAGATCACCTGCGCTCCCGAACACCTTCGGCTGCAGTGCGAGCGTGAAATCAAGGGGAAACTGCTTCTCCTCAGGGAAGGATATCTGGAGACGGGTGCAAAGGAAAAACGCATCCGCGAGCTCATCGCCTCATCGATCACCGCCTTTATATCCATCTTCTCGGGACTCCTCTTTCTCACGGGACACGACATCCCGTCGTCCAAAAGGGAGATAATTGACGCCGTGTCGCGGGTCATCACTGTCGACGGTACTGTTTTCCTCAGGTGTCTCGATGTAAAAGAAAAGAAGGACGGCATGAGCTCCACCGATATCTCCTCTCTCATAAAATTATATCTGATGGAAGTCAGAAAACTCTGGGGAATCGTCGATCAAATGCGGATAGAGGAGCATTAAAGAAAGGAATTCACGAAACCGGTGTCTCCGTCCCCATGACGGACTCAGTCCTCGAACACGCGCAACCGTGGCCGACGCTTATAAGGAGCCCGTCATGTCGGTCGTGAATCTCACAATGATGCGGTTTCGTAAATCATTTACATAAGAAAAAAAATGACAGCAGTTACATAATGGAGGTTAAACCATGTCTAAGGGGAAACGAAATCTTCTGATTGCTCTCGGTGTCATCATCATCCTGCTCCTGGTATTTTACTCGAGCATCAAGGGTACCTATAATACCTTCGTCCAGTTGGACGAACAGGTGCAGGCATCGTGGGCGCAGGTGGAAAACCAGCTTCAGCGGCGTTATGATCTGATTCCGAACCTTGTGGAGACGGTAAAGAGTTTCGCCGCACAGGAAAAAGAGGTCTTCATCGGCGTAACCGAGGCCCGCTCGAAGGTGGCCGGCGCAGGCAACATACCTGAAAAGATCGAAGCGAACAACCAGTTGTCCGGGGCACTGAGCCGGTTGCTCCTCGTCGTGGAACGGTACCCCGATATCAAATCGAACCAGAATTTCATCCGCCTTCAGGATGAACTGGCGGGAACGGAAAACCGTATCGCCGTTGAACGCCGGCGCTACAATGAAGCCGTCAAGACGTACAACGTGCGCGTCCGCAGCTTCCCCCAGAACATTTTCGCCGGCATCTTCGGATTCTCCAAGGCCACCTTCTTTGAAGTCCCGGAAGCGGCCAAGGCGGCACCCGCCGTGTCTTTCAAGTAAGCGGTACCATACTTGTCTCCGGAACGTTTGTCACCGCCGGCGTTCAGGGACCCCGAACCTCTGTAAGGGCCTCGCCTTCCGGCGAGGCCCTTACATTGTCCGTTAATCCTTCACTATTTCTTTGCCTCGCAGCAAAAAGCGTTTTATACTAAGGTGTTCGTACAATCAGACACTGATAGTGAGAATTGTATGATACCCGTCATTATTGCCGTAGCCGTTATAATCGTCATCACCATCACATCCCCGTGCAATCGCACGCCGACGTGGATGAAATCCGTTCACCAGACAGTGTCCATCAACATGAGGACGTCACGGTTTTCCGCGGTATGTGCCGAAGACAGAGAGAAGACGACCGCACCGCCACATCACAGGGAGGTTTATGGACGATGAAAATAAATACGTGTATGTCTATCACCACCTTGTATTTAGTAGTCATGGCCCTCGTCATTTTTGTGTCCTTTCCCGGCCCGGCCATAAGCGGTATGGACACACCGGGTCCACGCCTCCTCTGGCAAACAGAACCCCTCCTTGAGACCCCCGAATCCGTTCTTTATGATGCACAACGTCATATCATCTACGTATCCAACATCAGCGGCTCGCCGACGGACAAAAACGGCCGGGGCTTCATTTCAAAACTCTCCCCGGAGGGCTCCGTCATCTCACTGAAATGGGTCACCGGACTCAACGCGCCCAAAGGGTCAGGTGTTGCCGGAGATACACTGTATGTAGCCGACATCGACAACGTGGTGAAAATCGATATCGAGACGGGCCGTATTACCGCTCGCCATCACGTGGAAAAGGCGGAATTCCTCAACGACATCGCCGTCGATTCATCGGGAACCGTTTATATTTCAGACATGTCCGCCGCAACGAGCGCCATTTACCGTTTGAAGGACGGTCGTCTCGACGTGTGGCTCACCGATCCCGGAATCCTGCGGCCAAATGGTTTGCTGGTGGTAGGCGACAGACTCGTCGTGGGAAATTCCGGCGACGGCACTCTGAAAGCGGTCCATATTCCGAGCCGGCGTATTGAACGAATCGCCGTCATCGGCTCCGGCATCGACGGCATCGCCTTGGACGGACAGGGCAATTACATTATATCCGACTGGAAGGGAAAAACATCCCGCGTGACGCCGTCCGGTGACATCACCGTTCTTCTCGACACGACGGAGGAAAAAATACAGGCCGCCGACATCACCGTGATTTCGGACCGGGACATCCTTCTCATCCCCACTTTTTTCGACAACCGTGTCATGGCCTACAGTCTCACGGGTCCTTCGCCACAGTGAGTGGAATCGACCAGGAAGCGGGGTGATCCGGACATTGTACTTCGTCTCACGCCACAGGGTCGTGGAAAGCATACAGGATGTAATGTATGGCACCATCAGCAAAAACTTTGATCATTCTCGGCATATTGTTTGTCATCGGCCTCCTGACGGAGCTGATCGGCCGGCGTATTCGTCTGCCGCGCGTGACACTCCTCCTCATTTTCGGATTCGCCGTGGGACCGTCCTGCCTCGGGATTATCTCCCCCAGTGAAGGCGGATGGTTCTCACTTGTTGCCGATATGGCACTCGTTATGGTGGGATTTCTTCTCGGAGAGAAATTCACCGTTTCCACGCTCCGCAGGACGGGCAAACTCGTCATTATCGTTTCCATTACGGAAGTAATTGTCACGGCTATAGTGGTGTTCGTCGGGCTCGTCCTCATGGGTACGCGTCTCGAAGTGGCCTTGCTCCTTGCGGCGATTGCTACGGCAACGGCCCCGGCGGCGACGACGGATGTTATCCACGAATGCAAAACCGGAGGCTTGTACAGTTGTGTCCTGATGGAAATCGTCGCCGTCGACGATGCCTGGGGCCTCATTGTTTTCAGCGTCGTTCTTGCCATCGTTCACTCGTTGTCAGGTGATGCAGGCGGCAGCATGATCCACTTGAGCAGGGGCGCGTGGGATATCGGCGGGGCCGTGCTTCTCGGAATTCTTCTCGGCATCCCCATGTCGTTCATTACCGGACGCATCCAGCCGGGAGAACCGAGCCTCATCGAGGCCCTGGGGATCGTTTTCCTTTGCGGCGGTATTGCGCTCTGGCTGCACGTGTCATTTCTCCTCTCGGCAATGGTTCTCGGGACGGTCGTGGCAAACTTCGGCCGTCATTGCAGCCGGCCGTTCCACGCCATCGAAGGCATCGAAAGTCCTTTCATGATCCTCTTTTTCCTCCTCGCCGGGGCAAAGCTGCACATCGACGCCCTTATCATGGTGGGATTTCTGGGTATCTGCTACATTGTACTGCGTATTATCGGCCGCATTATCGGTGGTTGGCTGGGCGGACGCCTGAGCTCGGCTGAACCCATTTTCACGCGATGGATCGGGTTTGCCCTCATGCCGCAGGCGGGTGTGGCCCTCGGCATGATGCTCGTGGCCGTGGAGAAGCGACCGGAGCTGACGGACATCCTCATTCCCATCGTCGTTGCATCGACGGTCATTTTCGAGATCATCGGTCCCGTGCTCACCCGTCAGGCCGTGCTGAGGTGGGCAAAAACAGAACAGAGCGGGCCATTCTAATGCGCCCAGAACAATCTGCGCCTGGACATGGTAATTATGGAAGCGTCAGGTGGTACATCTTTCATCATACTGGGGATACTCCTTCTCATCGGACTGGCAACTGAATACATCGGAAAACGAATCCTTATTCCCCGTGTCACCCTTCTTCTCCTGATCGGTATCTCTATCGGCCCGATGGGTTTGGCTTTTATCTCATCTCATGAAAGTGAGCTGTTTGCTACCGTCTCGAATGCGGCGCTTATGATGGTCGGATTCCTGCTGGGGGAACAATTTACGATTGCAGAATTTCGTCGTACGGGGAAAATAGTTGTTATTTCTTCTCTTATTGAAGTCGCCGGTACAGCCCTTGTCGTTACGGCAGGTCTCATCCTCATCGGGTTCGACATCAAAACAGCATTGTTGATCGGGGCAATCGGAACGGCGACTGATCCGGCGGCCACAACCGATGTGGTTCGTGAAAATCCGACGAAGGGTGACTATCCAGACATTCTTCTCGGCATCGTCGCCATCGATGATGCCTGGGGACTCATCATCTTCAGCTTTGCTCTTGCGGCGGCACAGACCATTGTCGGCATGGGAAACGTCTGTCTGGAGATTTTAAACGGCCTTCGGGACATTGGTGGGGCCATAACCGTGGGGGTCGCACTGGGAATACCGATGGCCTATATTACGGGTCGAATCAGACCGGGCGAACCGACACTCCTTGAAGCAATGGGGATTGTATTCCTCTGCGACGGCATTGCCCTGTATTTCGATGCATCCTTCATCCTTGCATCCATGGTCATGGGAACCGTTGTTGCCAATACGGCCAAACACCACAAGCGGCCCTTCCACGCAATTGAAGGCATCGAACGCCCCTTCATTGTTGTCTTTTTTCTTCTTGCCGGTGCGTTCCTTGAATTGAAATCGCTCTTCACCGTCGGCGTCCTGGGCGTCGCCTACATTATTCTTCGGGTTGCGGGTCGTATCCTGAGCGGCTTCATCACCGGACCCGCAACCGGTGCCGGTTCACACTTCGGCACATGGATCGGCCTGGCGCTGCTGCCGCAGGCAGGGGTTGCAATCGGGATGACGCTTGTCGCCGTGCAACACTTTCCCGACCTGCGGGAAACCATAATGCCGGTGATAATCGCCTCAACGGTGATCTTTGAACTGGCCGGCCCCATCGCCACCCGCATCGTCCTCCTGAAATGGAACAGAGAAAACCTGCCGGATTGAAACGCTTATACCCGCTGGAAATCATCTCAAGCATCTCATAGAAAAATATTCGACGCCATGCACATTTCTATTGAACAGTCGACTTCAAAAATCTAGTATGGGATGTAACCAGAGGAAATGCTTCGCCCATGAAGAACATGCAAACCAGGGAAAAACCTCAGACCCTTTCGCGACATAACGGTTCTGCAATAAAGGCACGGATATGCTCCGTGGCGAGGATCTGTTTCGTTCTCATCATGTGTTCGTCCCTGCTCGTCGTTTGTCATCACAAGGCCATGGCGCGCGCCGAACAGGCGCCGCGGGAGCAGTATATCACCACCGGAACGCCCGGCACCGCCGCCTGCCGGTGGCGACTGATTATCGTCCCCGGCGCCGCTGCCGCCCTTATTCTGCTCGACGGCCGGGATGCAGCCACACCCGGACATGACGATGGTGACGTTTCGACGGAGGATAAAAACAGGCTCGGTTTCCTGAAAGGAAATGCGGAGGCATTTGCCGAACAGGGTTTTCTTGTGGCGCTGCCCGCTGAACCCGTTCCTGAGGCGAAAAAGAACACCGGCTCCAAAAACCCTGACGAATACGCAGAGAGTATCGCCGCTGTCGTCTCCCACATCACTGAAACCAGCCGGATACCCGTATGGATCATCGGCATGGACACGGGCACGCTCCCGGCGGTATCCTACGCGGCTGACGCGCGAGACGCCATAGCGGGCGTTGTGCTCCTCGCCCCGCCCGTCCGTTTCCGTAACAGCATTCTGGATATTTATCCCAGCCGATCGAGACGGGGAATCCTCGCCGGCCCTCTGGATTCAATCACCGCACCCATTCTGCTGGTGACACACCGGAAGGACGACTGCTATGAATCGCCGCCCTCGGGCATTCTGATGATACGGAACCGTTTGAGGCGTGTGCACTATTTCGACATCATGTACATACGTGCGGAATGTTCATCTGAGGGAAACGGCGATCCATGCGGTCCCTCTTCTTTTCATTGTTTCTCCGGCATGGACGAGATAGTCGTATCAAAGATCTCCCGCTATATCGGATCGCACAGTGAACGATGACAATACTGTCACGCAATACGGACGACTTCATCCAGGGGGTAATCACCGCGTGAAAATCGCCTTCGCCATTTTTGACGGCATGACAACACTCGATTTCATCGGCATCTTCGAGCCGCTGACACGGCTGAGGTCAATGGGGTTCACGCCGGACCTTTCGTGGGATATCTGCGGCCGCACCGAGAGTGTCACCGACGCTTCCGGTTTCTCCTATCACCCCGACGCGGTCAACACATCTCTCGGCACATACGACGGCGTCATCATACCGGGCGGCATGGCGACGCGGGAACTCTCTCACGATGAATCCTTCATCGCCTGGATAGCCACATCCCGGGCGTCGCGTTGGATCGCCACGGTCTGCACGGGATCACTGCTCATCGGCGCGGCAGGGTTCCTGAAAGACCGGAACGCCACAACCCACCCCGGCGCAATCGACTTGCTGAAAGATTATGCGAAGAACGTGCTGCCGGACCGTATCGTCGACACGGGCTCTATCATCACGGCGGGAGGAGTTGCCTCTTCCATCGATCTCGGATTATACCTGTGTGAGAGAATGGCGGGAGAAGAGGCGCGAAAAGCCATTCAGAAGCAGATGGATTACCGCTGTTATCCGCCGCCCGATATAACAGTAAAGGACACCGAATAGAAACGGGCTGGATCGCGAGAGCGGCCCTTGACGGGGAGGAACGTGGTTTAATGAACAGGCACATGAGAGAGCGGTATCGCTTCTTTCTAAAAGACACGGTGCGGAAAGAAATCGATTTTTTGTCGACCGATCAAAGCCGGGGCGTCGCGCCGCCGCCCGCACAGAAGCCGGTACCGCCCGACGCCTCCGTCATCCTTCTTCCGTCCCCCCTGTCGAGCCCGTCTATCGCCGATATACCCCTCGCCACCGCCATAGAAAAACGGCAAAGCCGGCGTCAATACGCTGACGGCCCGGTGACTCTCGAGGAATTATCATTCCTCCTCTGGGCGACACAGGGCGTGAGGAAACAGATCTCTCCCGTTTCCGTTCTGAGAACGGTACCGTCCGCCGGCGCGCGGCATTCCTTCGAGACATACCTCATCGTACGGAATGTCAGCGATCTTGAACCAGGCGTGTACCGATACCTGTCACTCCAGCACGGTCTCACTTTTGAGTTCAGCGATGAACGGCTTGTTCCGAAAACAATCGAAGCGGTCTTCGGCCAGTCTTTTGTCGCGAAGGCCGCAGTGACCTTCGTCTGGACGACCATACCCTATCGCATGGAGTGGCGATACGACATGGCCGCACACAAGGTAATCGCCATCGACGCGGGTCATGTCTGCCAGAACCTCTATCTCGCCTGCGAGGCGATTGACTGCGGTACCTGCGCCATCGCCGCCTACGATCAGGAGGCCATGGACGCATTGCTTCATCTCGACGGAGAAGACGAATTCGCCATTTACCTCGCCCCCGTGGGGAAAAAGAAATGATCGTGGTACCCCGAATCATCCGTGATTCGGAAGGAGACGGGTATCTTCGATCATTACAATACAGTGATTTTACGCGACCGTGACACACAGTCGCCACGAATGTATTGATGACAGAACAATTGCCGCCACATACCGCGGCACACGCTGAAAGGAGAAACGATGAAAAGAATCGCACTGAAACTCATACCGGGTGACGGCATCGGTGTCGATGTCATCCACGAAGGTGTGCGGATTCTGAAGGCCCTGGAAAATATCGACGGGGGCGTTGCCTTCGATCTCCAGGAACTGCCCTGGGGATGCCGCTACTACCTGGATAACAGCGAAATGATGCCGAAGGACGGACTCGCCATTCTCACCGAGTGCGACAGCATTCTCCTCGGTGCCGTGGGGTTCCCCGGCGTTCCCGATCACGTATCGCTCCGCGGCCTTCTCCTCCCCATCCGCCGGGAATTCGATCAGTACGTTAACATGCGCCCGATAACGCTCCTCGACGGACTCGATTCGCCGCTGGCGATTGCAAGCCCCGCGGACATCGATTTCGTCGTCTTCAGAGAAAATTCCGAGGGAGAATACTGCGGCGTCGGCCACACCGACAATGAGGGCACGTCTGATGAGATGGTCGTGCAGGAGGCGCATTTCACGAGGAAGGGCACCGAGCGTATCATCCGGTATGCCTTCGACTACGCCCGGACTTACGGCAGACGGCGGCTGATCAGTGCCACGAAATCGAATGCGCTCAACTACTCCATGGTGTTCTGGGACGCCATTTTCAACGCGGTGCGTGATGATTACCCGGATATCGAGTCCCGGAGCATGCACGTTGACGCGCTGGCAGGCTTCTTCATTATGAAGCCCCAGGATATCGACGTGGTGGTGGCCAGCAATCTCTTCGGCGATATCCTCACCGATCTCGGCTCCGCCATGCTGGGAAGCATCGGCATCTCACCCTCGGCGAACATTAACCCCGAAGGGACGTATCCCAGCATGTTCGAACCCATTCACGGCTCCGCGCCGGATATCGCCGGCAGGGGCATCGCCAATCCCGTCGGAACGGTCTGGTCCATCGTACTCATGCTCGAACATCTCGGCCTCACGGAGCTGAGCAATCTCCTGTACGATGCCATGAAAAGGGTGCTGGCCGAGAGGGCGGTTCGAACACCCGACCTCGGCGGCACCTCACGGACAGAGGCAGTGACGGACGCGATTATCGATGCTATGAAATCGGAAACTGTCTAAGCAGGCACCCCCGTATCGCCTGTGCCGCCGGTACAAGCGGTACGGGAATCATCATCGAGCAGGTTTTAAGTGCGTTTTTTATCAGTTTCCCTCACAGAGAAAGGACGGAAGAATCATGAAAATCGCACGCGTTGAACTGTACCATGTATCCATTCCGTTGAAGCATACTTTCTGGCCCACGTGGATTCCCGGTTATCCCCAGACCCACAATAAATTCACCCTGGTGAAGCTCGTGACGGACGACGGCATCGAGGGCTATTCTGCGGGCACCGCCATGGGAATAGAGCGGGAGGGCCTGGGCGATCTCATCGGCGGCTACCTCATCGGCGCCGACCCGACGGACATCGATACCGTTCAGAGCCTTCTGAAACAGGCGGGGTTTCTCGGATGGCGTAACTTCTGGATCGAGCCCGCCTGCTGGGACATTCTCGGTAAAAGCGAGGGCAAGCCCGTGTACGAGCTGCTCGGCGGCAGTGCGCGTCCCATACCCGCCTACTGTTCCACGGGCGAAACGCACGCGCCGGAACAGCGCGTCGACGAACTGCTCGCCATGCGGGAGCGGGGTTTCAAAACGGCGAAGCTCCGCGTGAAGAACGTCACCCTTGAAGAAGACGTCCGTCTCATCGAAACCGTTCGCACGGGCGTCGGAGACACCCTGGCACTAGGTGTCGACGCGAACCAGGGCTGGCTCGTCACCATCGTGGACAAAATTCCCGCTTGGGACCTTGCCCGGGCGCGCGAATTCGCCGCGGCCTGTGCGGCGAACGACATCAGCTGGCTTGAAGAACCCCTCGATTCCCGCGATTATGACGGGAACGCTGCGCTGAAGAGTAACAGTCCGGTGCGTATCGCCGGTGCGGAGCTGAACTACGGATGGGATGAAATCAAGATCATGTTTGAAAAGGACTGCTTCCACCTCTATCAGCCCGACGCCACCTTCGCCGGCGGCATCGCCCAGGTACGGAAGGTTATTACCGCCTGTCACGAGCACAAACGGGAATTCTCTCCCCACACCTGGACAAACGGCATCGGCTTTTACATCAACTGGAACATGGTCCTTTCAGACTCAAGTAATGATCTCCCCCTGGAATATCCCCTCGAGGAACCCTCATGGGTCCCCGAATTCCGGGAGGGCATCATCGACCCGATTCTGCCCGACGGCGACGGCATGCTCTGGCCGCCGCGAAAACCGGGACTCGGTTTCGAGATCGACGAAAAGCGGCTCAGGAAATACGGGAAACGGTTCTTTTCCCTGACGGAACGGGGACTCAAACTCAAGGTCATCCGCGAGAAAGGCGTCAGAGAGGCACTGAAACTGAAAAAGCGGAAATTTTCCCAATAAAAATATCATTAAAATATTTACGATCATTCATTTATATGTTATGTGGGAACATTCGAATGTGAGCAATTAATAATTGACAAATTATTAATCTTTCTGTAAGCAACTGCCTCTGTCATTTAGAACATAGGCCATGCGACACGTTTATGGAACACGGTGTGGGGACCGTGATCAGTTGCTTATATAAGTGCATGATCGAAAAAAATGGGATCTGTATTTATTCTTATAATCATTATAATATAATTATTTGACAGATCGATAATGCGTTGATATTGTGAAATTCAAAATATTATTCTGAGGTATATTATGTTTCAAGCCGCCAAGGTAAATAAGATTTCCGATCATATTGTCGAGCAGATCCGCACGGCAATCCTCGATGGGACATTGAATCCGGGAGATAGACTCGCCTCAGAGAAAGAATTGATCGACATGTTTCAGGTCAGCCGGGCCACTCTCCGGGAAGCGCTTCACTCACTGGAACTTCTCGGATTCGTGGAAATTCGCAAAGGCCCTACCGGCGGCGCCTATGTGGTCGAGATGGAAATGAACAAGGCCCGGGAATACCTGGGCAACTTCCTGCATTTCAGAAATATGTCCATAGAACAACTAACCGAGGTCAGGCTCGTCCTTGAATCCTACTGTGCGGAAGTGGCCGCGACCCGCATCACCCAGAGCGACCTCGATAAACTGCAGGATATTATTGATGCAACACCTGCGGTCCTCGACAAGGGGTTCACCCCCGAATACCGCAAGAACGAAATCGATTTTCATATGATTATCGCCCGGGTGACGGACAATCCGGTGCTCGTTTTTATACTCGATTTTGTTGAAAATCTTCTTCTCGACACGAAGGCGATCGTCCAGCCGGACCGAGGATTCTCCGATGATGTGCTTGAGGCGCATAAACGAATCCATAAATATCTTGCGGAAGGAAACGCGGAAAAATCCCGTGAGGAAATGTATAAACACGTAAAAGAAGTTGGTGACAACCTGACCGCCTTCGCCAAGGAGAAGGGCCTCGTTGAATAATTCCGTAAGATTACGCGTTCCGTAGTACGCTTTTTTCATGCCTTTTCAAATCGTCCCGGACCTCTTTTCCGGGATATATACGTATAAATCCCGCATTTTGTATTGTTTCACGACTACTTCGACAGGAGCGAGCTGCGGATGACGGCGTAGCCCTTTTCGCGCATCACGGCCTCGATTTCCTGGATATGATCCGTGCTCTTCGTCTCCATCGTAAAGGACACGTTGATCTCGCCGATGGGGGCGCCGCCGTGGTAGTGATGGTGTGACACCTCGAGGATGTTGGCGTTTGCCTCGTGGAAGATATGGAGGACCGTCTCGAGGGCACCGGGAATGTCGGGGACCCGGGTTTCCACCTGCATGATACGGCCGTCGAAGGCGAGCCCCCGCGTGATGATACGGGAGATGAGGGTCACGTCGATATTGCCGCCGGAGATAATGGCCACAACCTTCTTCCCGGCAATGTCGGCAATCCTGTTGTTGATAATCGCCGCCACCGGCGCGGCACCGGCGCCTTCGACAACGATTTTTTCCACCTCCAGGAGTCTAAGCACGGCATTGGCAATTTCGTCGTCCGTTACGGTGACAATCTCGTCGACGTACCGTTTCGCGATATCCACGTTCAGTTCACCGACCCGTTTCACCGTGATACCGTCGGCAATGCGCGACGAACCCGCAATGGTCTCGATCACACCAGTTTCGAGGGCGTGCTTCATGGCCGCGCAGCCGGCGACTTCGACACCGACAATGCGCACCGCAGGCCGCGTTTCCTTCATGTATACGGCGATACCGCCGATCAGCCCCCCGCCGCCGACGGGCACGACAATAATATCCGCATCACGGGCCAGTTCGTTCCGGCACAACTCAATGCCGATGGTTCCCTGACCGGCAATGACCGCAGGATCGGCGAAGGGGTGTACATAAACCGCCCCTTGCTTTTCCACAAGGTCGCGGGAATACTGATAGGCATCGTCATAGCTGTCACCCTCGAGTACGACGGTAGCACCCCAGTACTGGGTCGATGATACCTTGACGAGCGGCGTTTTCCGGGGCATGACGATCGTCGCCGGGACACCCAGTCGCTTCGCATGACGGGCGAGTCCCTGGGCATGGTTTCCGGCGCTGGCCGCGATGACGCCCCTTTTTCGTTCCTCCGCCGACAGGGTGAGGAGTCGGTTCAGCGCGCCCCTCTCCTTGAAGGCGCCGGTGATCTGGAGATTCTCCAGTTTCAACAGTATTTCGGCCCCGCACAGATCGGAAAGACGTGATGACCGCGTTACCGCCGTTTTCACGATGCCGCCCCGTATCCGCTCATAGGCCTCTTCGACGGTTTTCTTTGTTACTTCGGCCGACATTGTGCGTTATCCTTTCCCGTCACTACTGCCAGTCGTGTGAAAAATGAGGTTCGTTCCCTTATCGCTCGTCCACCCATTTTTTCAGCGTTTTATCCGCCGTTCCGTCCGGCAGTACGTAATCGGGCGACACATACCCCTCATTTTCAAATCGTTCCTTGCGCACACACTTCCTGCCACCCTTGAAGCAGTAGTCCTCGATCCACTTTCTGTCCAGGAGCCCCCTGTCGCAGGCCCTTTTTATGCCCGATGTCTCATCGTACCATCGGCATACGTCTTTCCGGTCCACGCGCAACTCCTTTACATTTAACAAATGTGTCGTTTACGACGTCCTCACGATTACCATCGATTAGCGTGCATTATTATAACAGCTTTTCCGACCCCGAATAAACATCCTCCACCGTCAGTGCCGCTGCCGCGTGACCGGGATGTTTTTCAGGATTCCATTTCTTCATCTCCGCGAAGATGTCTCCGTCCGTGTGATACGTAATGGGACCCTTGACCTGAAACGACACATTGTCTTTCGTAATAAATAGGACCGATCCGTAACTGCCCGCGAAAATGTTTTTCCGCGTTTTGTCGAAATAGTTGTCCGCAACGACGATGATGCTGTCATTATATATACTGACACACTTCACGTAAATGCTGTTCGGAATGCCCCTGTCATCTACTGTTGTCAAGACCACCGGACCTTCACGGTCCTCCCACGCTTTTTTAACTGTTCCCGGTAATACTGCCATGAAATCCTCCTGTGATATTGTCCATGCAAGCATGCCTCTTCTCATTACGCGTTTATAGCAACATTTTCAAGGATTGATCGAATCAAATCCTTCCATGGCATTTTTACGTTCCTCGATACGCGCCATGGCATTCTTGTAAACAATATAATATTTGTTGATGTTCCTCACATACCGCACCGTCTCGTCACCGACAATCTCATACATGGACACCTCCACGTTGTGAAACCAGCGATCGGGATCGAGGTTCATGGCGGCAGCCTTACGGCGTGCCTTTCGCACTGCCGCCGGGCCTGCATTATAGGCGGCAAGAGTGAAGCGTGTCCGATCCCGGGGTTGAATTCCGGCGGAGGAATAATACCGGTTCCGCAGGAAAGCGAGATACTTGACGGCTGCGTGGATATTATTCTCCAATGATCCGACGTATTCTATGTCCACATGCGGATCGGCCGCCGTGCTGGGACGGACCTGCATGAGACCGACGGCGCCTTCTTTGCTTATGCGAGAGTGATCGAGCCTTGATTCCTGGTATGCGATGGCCATGATCAATCGCCAGTCGAAACCATACCGGTCAGCATACTTCTCAATCAGCGGCCTATACCGGAAGCAGGCCGCCTTCGTTTTCTCCGTCATGGGATTCCTGATCCATCTTTTTTCTTCATAATATCGCGTAAAATAGATGTTGCCCAGCAGCGTACCCTTTCGGTGTTCTTTCATGAAGCCATTGATGCTTTTCTTCAGCTGAGGATTATCCCGGCGCACCGCCCAGGCGATTTTCCCGCCCCTTCTAATCCTGACGTCCTCATGCACCGATATGTTCTCGAGAATATCTTGCCAGAAACGGGCGATGTGACTGTCGCAGATTGTCCGCCTCATCGCGCCGCTGTTGACCAGTTCAAGGATGTCTTCCGTTTCCAGGTCTTCATCCGCCTCGACGATGGAGACGGGTTTTCTCCCCCTTTTTTCCAGATGCTTATTCAATGCGACGAGGCTATCGTAATAACTGCTGCTGTATCTCACGAAGATACGCTTTCCCGCGAGATCCTCAACCCTCACAGGTGTGGCAACAGACACATTTGTAACGAGCACCTCATCAATGCCTGTTATATAGGGGATGCTGAAGTCGACTGTTTTCTTTCTCTGATCCGTAATGGTCAGCCCCGCCGCGGCGATGTCGCCGTCACCCCTGACAAGACCGGGCAACAACTCGTCGCGGGCAACGGGGACAAACTCCAGATTGACCTTCTGTCCTTCTTGTCCCATTGTTTCTTTCAGGTATGTTTCGTATTCCTTGAGCAGTGAATATTCAAATCCGTGGGGTTCGCCACAAACGAGGAAAAAATTGGTGCGATTAATGGTCGTCAGCACACGGATGCGGCCTCTTTTCATGAGATCCGGCAAGTCGTCATTATAGGACTCTGACAGGTGGGCCTCCAGCGGATGATAGTCATGCTGGCCGGCGACGGCACCTGACGACAAACAGAAAAAGGTCAGTGAAAGAAGTGCGATACTTTTTCCGGTCATATCGCCACATTTAAGAATGGTTAAAGTTGTTCGCTACATATCTGTCTCCTCATCCTGCGCGGACAAGTCACAGAGGCTGAGAAATGTACCATTAAAATTCATTTATGTCATCTTCATTACGGCATCACGAGGAGAGTATGCGTCGGGGAGTGAGATCGCAGGCGAAATGCGCCTGCCGGCGAAAAGAAAATACGTTCTTCGCAGGCATGGTTGTATTCTGAAACTTATCGTTTTTTACGAAATTATTTATTGCCGTTCAGCGGGAAAATCGACACGAAAGCGTGTGCCTCTATCGGTCTCGACGGTGATGTCACCGCGCAGTTGCGTAACCAGATCCCGGACGAGCTGCAGTCCAAGGTTCTGCCTGTGTCCTTCCCGGACGCCTTCGGGCATGCCGATGCCGTCATCCCGTACTTCGAAAACCACGCGTGATCCTTCTCCCTGGGCAAGTGAGATCGACACCGTACCGACCCGGCCAGCGGGAAATGCATGTTTCAGGGCATTTGAAACCAGCTCATTGATGATCAGACCACACGGTATCGATTGTGAGATGTCCAGGTACACATTGTCGACGACGATGGAATGGCTGATACGTCCGGGATCTTCGGGAAGAGTATGCAGCAGGTGACCCACCAATCGCCGTATATAGGCTCCCACATCGATTCGAGCCATATCATCGGAACTGTAGAGATACTCGTGAATATAAGCCATTGAGAGCACGCGGTTTCTGCTTTCCGTTATGATATCGCGTATCTTGTTATCCTTCTCCACGTGGGATTGAATGTTGAGAAGACTGGAAACGATCTGAAGGTTGTTCTTCACCCGGTGGTGAATCTCCTTCAACAGCACTTCCTTCTCCCGGAGGGAGACCCTGAGTTGATTCTCCATGTCCCGTTGCTGCGTTACATCTCTCCCGACGCCCTGTACTTCGCCCGCCATGCCGCTGCCATCAATAATGATCCGATTCGTCCACTCCTGCAGCCGCGTCTCGCCCCTTCCGTCGATGACGCGTTCTTCGCGGCGAATCAAGGGGTGCTCCGGTGAAAGGGATGATATGTGACCGGCGGACATTATGCGTTCCTTGTCGTCAGGGAGCAGCGCATAGATGCTGGTACCGAGCAGGTCATCGCGCGACTTTCCGAAATAGCGGCAATAGGCCTCGTTAACGAAGGTCAACGTCCCGTCGGGACGGCACCGGTAGATGAGTTCAGTCTGGTCCTCGACAACGGCCCGGTACCGTTTTTCGCTTTCCGTAACATATCGGTAGGACCGGGCGTTATTGATACTGATGCCGACCTGCGGGGCGATGCCCATCAGGAGACTGATGTCACTGTGCACGATTGGTCTCATCGACTTCTTCCTCTCCATGACGATCATGCCTTCCGGTTTATCTTCATAGAAAATGGGGATACAGAGGAGCGAGTCGACGTCCATCGATGTAATGATGTAACAGAAATCAGTATTCAGCACTTCATCATACTGAGCGGCATCTTCGATGTAGACGGGATATTTGTCCACGAACAGGCGGCGGAGAAGAATGTTCCGTCTTTGTTCCGAAAGTTCGAACGTGTATTGTCCCAGTGCCTCACGCTCATCCTCGGTCAGACCGTAGCCGCTTTTGAATGAAAGAAGCGTCTTTTCCTCGTTGACAAGGAAGACCGCACCCCGCCGATAATCGTAATGCTCCTTGATGACCCTCATTATTCTGTCGATGAGGTCATCGGGATCGAGTACCTGTGAGATCGCCTCTCCCACGTCCCGCACGAGCATCGATTCATTATATCTCCGCTGCGCCTGCTCGAACATGGTTTCCTCACTCTCGACCTGTAGGGTCATGCGTTCCGCCAATTCCCGTTTTTCCGCGAGCTCCGCCCACCACTGCAACGTCATCGCGATCAGAGCCAAAAGGGCCGTCGACGCAATCCACGAAATCGGTTCGAGCATGAATGCTGACAACGGGGCCATAACAAGCGCCGCAACGGTTGCAACACGTGCATACCGTTTCCTGAGAAAATACGGAGCGATATGCCATCGAACGATATACCGGCAATATTCATCGCCCCGGTGAAGACAGTGAGGATGCTTAACGTCGGCATACCGTCCGGTGAAAAACAGTGCGATTGCCTCCAGGGAACCTATTCTGTTGTCGCATTGGAAGGGTTTTTCCCGGACACCGGGCTGCGGAGTAAAGGATACCTCAACTTCGGTGGCCGACAGCCGCTTCGTGGAAACCGACGCATGACGGCTTAACTGCGCTGTGAGTTTCTCCAGTTTCTCGTACGCGATGACGGGGTTCAGAAACCCGAGGACATAACGCTGCAGCGGCTTCAAGGTCCGCGATTCCGCGACATATCGTCCCGCCTTACGGGCAATATCCGGATCGGCGATACGCCGTCTCAGTGCTTTCTGAAATGTATCGACCTCGCTTTGAGTAAACCAGTGGCCGTCGTCATTTATCTCGAGTCGTGTAATACGCGCGTCACGCAATATGCCGTCCGTATCCACATCCTGGTGGTATCTCCCCACATAGTCGACATACGTTCTCACTATCCGGCTGTTGTAGAGTTTGGCCTCGGTCATTTTCTTCATCCCGTCCGAGAAATCACGATACGGTTCCTCCCGGTGCCGACACGTCCGCATCGATATACTTCGTAATAAACGTGGAAGACCGAATTCGAGAAAGATAGAATGAGAGGCGCTGTGTGAATAGTACAGATACCCTGAAGTGAAGACACATTCTTTAGAGCGTGCCGGATAAATACAGTTTCCGCAAATACCGAAAGAATATATGATTCATTCTTTACATTATTCTGTTTCTCACGTTACACATTACAAAAGCAGCACTCTCTATCATATTACTCCCTGCTACTTCAACATATCTTTCATCATCGACGTGATAAAAAGGGGCTGAACCCTCAGAAACGTTTCCTCTTTTCCACGGAGGGAACCGATGCCGCCAGGTTCTTCCTCGCGCTCCCGTCCGGAAAATACTCGACGATACCCTCGTCCTCGTCGATTTGTAGACGTGTTAATATCCCCTCGACTTTTTTCTCTTCCGTCGACGTGAGAACGTCCTCCAGGGACCCGTATTTCGCCAGCTCCTCCACCGTTACGAGCGTTGGCAGGACCATGGGGAAATGACCCTTCTCATAGCGGGCGAGCGCTTCTTTCGGCCCGATCCACTCGTGCTCCAGAAGTTCGCCGTCATGGTGAATGGCATGCTGTCCCGGCGGGGCCTCCGCGACAAAGAAGCGGACGTCGAAGCGTATGGGCAGTATCTCCGGCGTGATCCAGTGCGCCATATAACGGAGACGATCCGTGGCCAGGGTCAATCCCTCCGCTTCCAGAATTGCCGGGAATGTAACGGTACCCGCGAGAAGGTTTCTGCGGTATCCGGAGAATCGTGCCGCCATGGCGACGGAATCACAGGAAATCAGACATCTCTTTTCATTATAGGCCATGAGGAGACCCACTTCTTCGAAGGTCTCCCGTAATGCGGCGACCCAGAAGCCGAGCACCCTTCCGGGATAGCGTATTTCATCGAGCATTCCTTCCGCCGTTTTACGGTCGAGACCGGCGCACATATTCTCTGCTGCAGGACCGTAATCGCCCGGGTCCAGCGTCCCGCCGGGGAAGACATACGCCCCGGGTGCGAATTTCTGGTCTTCGTTGCGACGGACCATCAGGACTTCGAACGCCTCGCCGTGCGCCGGCTCACACCGTCGCAATAGAATAAGCGTCGCCGCATCTTTGGGTTCAACAGGCATGACACTGTCTCTCTTTTCTGTTTTTCTTCTCGGACGGGAAGACTATAGCATCGGGATCGTCATCGGTAAAGTCCCGCGTCATCTTTTCTCCAGCACGGCGATGCATTCGATATGCTTTGTATGGGGAAACATGTCGAAGGGTTGAAGACTCAATAACATAAAACCACGGCTGATGAGATAGGCACTGTCCCGTGCCTGCGTCGCCGGATTGCAGGACACGTAAACGATGCGCCGCGGCATGAGCCGGCTCAACGCATCGAGCACTTCCTTCCCACACCCTTCCCGCGGCGGGTCCAGGATCACGGCATCGATGCGGCGACCCTTTGCCACATACTCCCGCAGAAGTATTCGTTCCGTCCGCCCGGCGAAGAAGGCAACATTGGAAAGACCGGCATGCTCGCAGTTCTTGCGGGCCCACTTCACCGCTTTTTCGGACACTTCGACCCCCTCCACACGCGATACCCGTTCCGCCGCAAAGAGGGAAAAGAGGCCCGAACCGCAGTAGCAATCCAGGACGGTATCGGTTTCCCGGGTCATCAGCGCGGAGACGACGCATTCCACCAGCGCACCGGCGAGATGCTCGTTTGTCTGAAAGAACCCGTTGTAGGGCACGGACATTTCCCGGTCCTTTACGAAACGGCGGACGGCGGGAGATTCACGGTACCCGGTGTGTGACCAGAGAATGCACCGTTCGTCACGGGTTCCGGCACGGCAGAACCGCGGACTGTTTCTTAAACGTATCGTTTCCTCGTTGATGGATTCGTCCACGATGAAACACCGGTCGATATCGACGATCGTTCCGCCGCACCTGTCCATGAATCCGAGTGTCAGGTCCTCTTCCGCGTTTCGACGGCAGTGGTACTCCGCCTTGCCGCGATAATGAAATACGGCGGGAGACGGTATGATCTCCTCCACGGGCGGATCCTCAATCCGACCGATACGCTGGAACGTTTCCGTCACCTGTCGCGTCTTGATTCGAAGCTGATCGGAATAGTCAATGTGCTGGTAGTCACACCCCCCGCATGCGGCGTAAAAGGGACAGGGCGGGTCACGACGACACACCGACGGCGTCACGAGAGTGCGGACAACGCCCGTGACGTACTTCTTTTTCACCTCCCCGATCGCCACATCCACACAGTCCCCGGAGACGGTGAGCGGCACGAAGACAACCAGATTCCCGATCCTCCCCACACCGCTTCCGCCGTAGGCGACCGACTCGATTGTGACGCGGCGTATATCTCCCACAGACAGCGACTGTTCCATGCAACCATTACCACCTTTCGCACTAGAACGTACAGAATGCGCGCTAAAAAGGCAACTAATCTCTTTACCCCTTTTCCCTTTACAACCACTGTAAATGCTGTTATTTACATTCTCTATTTTTGGAACGGGACCCGTTATGGAAAACGAATCAATTTGCCGCCTCGACGTGGATGGGAAAAAAATCGTTCTTGTCGGGACGGCCCATGTCTCCCAGGAGAGCGTGGATCTGGTCGAAAAGACCATCGATGAAGAAAAACCCGACACGGTGTGTGTGGAACTGTGTCAGTCACGATACGACGCCGTTATCAACAAATCGCAGTGGCAGGAAACGGATATCTTCAAGATCATCCGCGAGAAAAGGACCCTGCTGCTGCTCTCACAGCTTCTCATGGCGTCGATCCAGAAGAAAATCGCCGAACGATTCAACATCATGCCGGGGCAGGAAATGTTCCGGGCTGTCAGCGCCGCGGAAAAGGCGGGCGCCAGGATCGTTATGGCGGACCGCGATATCAGGACGACCCTCATCCGTACGTGGCGTTCGATGCGTTTATTCAGCAAGGTCCGATTCTTCTTTGAAATCGTACTTTCCCTTTTCTCCGCGGATGATATCACCGAAACCGATATCGAAGAGCTGAAGAAGCACGACGCACTGGAAATCGCGCTGCAGACCTTCGGCAAGAAGATGCCCGAAGTCAAAAGGATTCTTATCGATGAACGCGATCAGTACCTCGCGCACCATATCGCAGCCGCTCCCGGCGATACCATTGTCGCCGTTGTCGGGGCAGGTCATGTGCCGGGCATTCAGAAGCATATCACCCACACCATCGATCTGACCGCACTGGAGGCACTACCCCGGAAGGGCATTCTCGGCCGTTCCATCGGCTGGGGTATCACCGCATTCGTCTTCGCCATCATTATCGGCGGATTCTTCCGGTCCGGCGGAGAGGCGACGATTTCCATGCTCCAGTGGTGGATCGTGGCAAACGGCACTCTGTCCGGAATCGGTTCACTCATTGTACTCGCCCATCCCGCCACGGTGCTCGTATCCGTGGTCGCGGCGCCGCTCACATCCCTCAATCCGATGATCGCCGCCGGGTGGGTCGCCGGCCTGACGGAAGCGGCCCTGAGGAAACCGCAGGTCAAGGACTTCATCGACTTGAAAGACGACATCTCCACGGTGAGAGGATTCTGGCGAAACAAGATCACCCGAATTCTGCTCGTGGTCATTTTCGTGAATATCGGCAGTTCCGTGGGAACCTTTGTCGCCATTCCGCTGATGATGAAATACCTCTGAGGACCCGGGCGGGGACACTGCCATGATGCATCGAGAAAAAAAATCCACTATCTGTCCGCGCTGCCGGAAGCTTATCAACAGGGATGAACCGGCGTGTCCCTACTGCGGTCTTCGCAATCCCGGTTCGCCGTGGCAGTCGCTCCTTCGGCTGAAGATGTTCTACCATCCCGTTGACGCAATCAAGGCGCTTATCATCGTCAATGCCGTGTTCTATCTCTTTACCATCATCATCGATCCGCAGGCCATCGGGCTGTCGGCGAATCCCCTGACCTTTCTCTCCCCCTCGAGCGGGAGTCTCTTTCTGGTCGGCGCCACGGGCACTATTCCCATCGGCCAGTTCCATCGCTGGTGGACACTCGTTTCCGCTTCCTATCTTCACGGAGGGGTCCTGCACATCTTCTTCAACATGGCGGCCCTGTGGCAGCTGGGACCCTTTGTCGCCCATGAATACGGCCTGATCCGTTTTTTCACCATCTACACGCTGGGCGGCATCGTGGGCTTTCTCGTTTCCCATGTGGCCGGCGTGCCCTTTACCATTGGCGCATCCGCGTCGCTCTGCGGCCTCATCGGCGCGACCCTCTACTACGGAAAGAGCCGCGGCGGTTTCTACGGTAACGCCATCTTCAGACAGGTTATGTGCTGGATCATGGGTCTCGGCATCTTCGGATTTCTCGTCCCCGGCATAAACAACTGGGCTCACGGCGGCGGCATCCTCGCCGGCATCGTCGGCGGTTTTCTGCTGGGATACATCGAGCGACGGCAGGAAAGCGGCACCGACCGCCTGCTGGGTCTTATCTGCGTTCTCCTTACCGCCGGCGTCCTCGCCTGGGCGGTCATCCAGTCGATCCTCTTTATTTTCACCTCATAAAATCGACGCCGTCACTGAAACGATATTGTTTTTTAAAAAGATTCTTGCAACTTTTCGCCATCACGCATAGAATTTCCGTCTATCATCCCTCGGCAAGGAGGCGGCGGACATGATCAAACGGTCTATAGAAATTCTATCGATTCTTATCATTATCACCGGCATGTGCGGGTGTAACGCGGCGCTCCAGGTCGGTGACCGTACCGTGGGCGTCCGGTCGGGAAATTTCTTCTATACCGACGGTGTCCTGCGCACCCAGTACCGCGGTGCCACATTCGACACGGTATGGACGGCCTGCGAGCAGGCATTGACCGCAATGGACGCCACCGTTATCGAGAAGACAAAACAGATCGCCACGGGCACCGTGACGGGCTCACTCCATGACGAGGAAATCGTCATCACCGTCGAATACATTGACACGGAGAATACACTCGTCGGTGTCCGCGTGGGCATGAGCGGGAACAACCTCGCGTCCCGGATCGTCCACAACCATATCAAGGAACAAATTGCCGCACTGCAATCGTAAGGCAGCACGGCCGGTGACGCAGGTCCGCCTCAAGGTCATGGTATCGTGAATCACCCTTCCTTTCGTCCTTTTCCCCGGGTAACACATGCAGTGTTCCGCCGGCGGGTGAACCGTTTTCTCATCGAGTGTGAGCAGGAAGGCTCCGTTCTCACCGCCTACCTCCCCAATCCCGGACGACTGTGGGAACTCCTCCTTCCCGAGAGCATTGTCTATCTTACCGACAACCGGAACGTTCCGGGCCGTAGCACAGGGCACACCGCCGTTGCCGTCGAGCGGGACGGACGTCCCGTCATGCTGCACACCCATTACGCCAATCACGTGGTAAAACACCTCATCGACACGGATTCCCTGCCCGGCCTTCCCGGGGCCCGCATCCTGCGCTCGGAAGTGTCCTCAGGGGGAAGCCGCTTCGACTTTCTCCTTCGCTTTCAGGACGAACCGTTTCATCTTGAAGTCAAATCATGCACGCTCTTCCAGCACGGCATCGCCCTGTTTCCCGATGCGGTCACGGCGCGGGGTACCCGCCACCTTCGTCACCTGGCGGACCTGTCACGCAACGGCGGGCGCGGCGGCATCGTTTTTCTCGTGAACACGCCCGACGCCCGTTACTTCATCCCCGATTATCACACGGACCTCACCTTCGCCCGGACGCTCCTTGCGGTGAAAAAGGATATCCTCGTTTCGGCCGTGGGCATCGAGTGGACGGAAGACCTGACACTCGGACCCGCCGTCACCGACGTGGCCATACCCTGGCCGGTCATAGAAAGCGAGGTGCACGACGGCGGATGTTACATTCTCATACTCCATCTCCCCCGGGACGAAACAATCATCGTCGGAGGCCTGGGGACGCTGACATTCACCAGGGGATATTACTGCTACGCAGGCTCCGCCGTGCGACACCTGTCCCGGAGGATCGAGCGACACCTGAGGAAACGAAAAAAGTTCTTCTGGCACATCGATTACCTGAGGGATCGGGCCGATTCCTGCATCGCCCTTCCCCTTCGGACACGTCACACCAGCGAACACGATCTCGCGCGCGGTATCGGGAAAATCGGCGGCCGTCCCGTGCCCGCCTTCGGGTCTTCCGACTGCACCTGTCGCTCCCACCTCTTCGCCATGCGTGGGAACCCGATCCATGACCGGCGCTTCATCTCGCTCATGCTGGACTTCCGCATTGCGGCATTCCGGGGGGACGTTCACCGTTTCACGGCGCAATCGTCATAACATCACACGCTCTTCCGCCGACGGACGGTCAGGGTAATTACCGATGTGTCACGCCATCATACTCATCGATTTTTTCGTGACAGGGCCTGGCCGATTGTTGTAGCATCGGTCCACGAAAGGAGACGCCATGGTCACTCTCACCGTTAAGAGGAATCCTTTTATCGTGGGCATCATGGGCAGCCACCGCGACGATTCACCATCCCTGGAAGACGCCGAAGAGCTGGGGCGGGAATGCGCCCTCAGGGGATATGTACTCCTCACGGGTGGCGGGACGGGCGTCATGGAGGCGGCCTCGCGGGGCGCTCACCGGGCCGGCGGACTCGTCATCGGCATCCTGCCGAACGACCGGATGCATCCCATGGACCGTTACCCCAATGAATTCGTGGACATTCCCGTGTACACGGGCATGTACGAGGCGCGGAATATCATCAACGCGAAAACGCCCCATGTGATTGTCGCCCTCTCGGGCAGCGCGGGGACGCTGTCGGAGATCGCCATCGCATTGAAATCGGGAACCCCCGTCATCGGGCTGAACGCCCCCGCCGTCGCCGTTGACTCCTCGTCCCCTTTCCAGTCAGTGACATCCGTTGCCATGGCTATGGAACTCATTGAGGGAATACGACGGGCACGGGAGACCGACTGATTGATCGCACATGGTGATCGTCATGACGGTCAAAGGCGTTGACCGTATCCCTGAATCCTGTTATAAGCCAGACCAGAACTGTTTGAAGACCCGCAGCACATTGCCGGGAATTTCCGATTGTTAGGGACAGAAATGCTGTGTAGTCGCTTGCGCACCCCGCAACAGTGCGGTGTATGCGTGTGCCGTTCAATTTCTTTGTTCCCAGTCTACTCGTGAGGAGGGGGTGACGGGCCGTGGAGGTTGTCCTCGCCGGTTTTAATATCGACAGCGAAACGATCCGTACAGCGGGAAAGCAGGTTGCGACGGATACCATTCTCACACCGGAGACGATTTCAGCGGCCTATGCGCGGATCAGCAGGAATCCGCTACCTGTAACGGAACTCAGGAAGATCGCCCGACAAGCAGTGGATGCGGCACGGCAGTCCAACGAACGGATCGTTTTCGACATGGGGCACAGTTCCATCGCCGAACACGCTGTTTTCAATCTCGATATTCTCGGCGTTTCCCGTCTTATCATCGAAGAAATAGAGAAATTCCGCCTGGCCTCCTACACGGAAAAATCTCAGCGCTACATTCGTCTCGACGGCGATTTCATCGTGCCCACAGAAATCACCGATGCTGGTGTGCGCGATCGGTTCACGGCGACCATCGCGGCGCAGAACGCGCTGTACCATCGCCTTTATAAAAAATTGCGCGACTACGTTTTCGAATGTAACCGGGACATGGCACGGGATTCACACAATCACCGCATGCTTGAGGGATGGGCCAAGGAAGACGCCCGGTACATCGTGTCTCTCGCCACGGAAAGCCAGCTGGGGATGACCGTCAACGCGCGCAACCTGGAACTGATGATACGCCGCGCCGCGTCACACCCGCTGCAAGAGGTTAACGAATACGGTGCCCGACTCTTCGAGGCCGTTCATCACATCGCCCCCTCTCTCATCAAATACACGGAACCGACGGCATACGAGAAAGAAACGAAGAAGAACGTGGGAAAGTTCGTTCACCAGTATCTGGCAAGCCAGAAACATATGCCTCCCGTGGGAGAGCCCCATGAAGAGGCACCCGACGTCCGCCTTATTGACGCGACACCGGCGGGCGACAACGCCGTTATCGCGGCGATCATGCATTCCGCGACGACCATGCCCCACACGGAATGTGCCGCCATTGTCTCGGCAATGACAAAAGAAGACAAGACGACCCTTCTCCGTGAGATGCTCCGTCACATGACCGAGCATGATGCCGCTCCCCGTGAATTCGAGGCGGCCGAATGCTGTTTCGAGATCGTCCTCAGCGCCACCTGTTTTGCACAGATGAAGCGGCATCGCATGGCGACGATTCTTTCCCAGGATTACAATCCCGCCCTCGGCGTGACCGTCCCGCCGGCGATTCAGGACGTGGGCATGGAAGATGAGTTCAGGTCCGCCATTGCCCGGACGGAGGAAACATATGAACGGATACGCGCATCGGTTCCAGCGGCGGCCCCGTACATCCTGACAAACGCCCATCGCAAACGGATACTGCTCACAACCAACGCCCGGGAACTATATCATATTTCCCGGCTTCGAGAAGACAGGCACGCACAGTGGGACATTAGAGACAGGGCGGCGCATATGATCGAACTGGCCCGAAGGGTCATGCCGCTGACGTTGTGTCTCGCCTGCGGTAAAGACCGTTTCACCGACTATCACCAGTCTATCCTGCATACACCGTAACAGCGAAAGGATTGCGTCTCATGGTACAGTGGAACATGATTCTCGGGATTTTCCTGGTCTTATTCTGTCTTTGCATGATCATACGCTTCACCCTGACGCAGCTCAATATTCGTCACGTTCGGAAAAAAGGACACACCGTCCCCCCTGTTTTTCACGGCATCATCGACGACGACACGCTCGGCCGCATGAGCGATTATACCGTCGATTCATCACGGTTCGCCTCCTTCACCTCAATTTTTGACGACATCCTCTTCCTCATTATTCTGTTGAGCGGTATTCTGCCCTGGTATGCCCGTCTCATTGAGGGTCTCGACTGGCATTTCATCCCTTCGGGACTGCTCTTTATGGCAGGTCCCGCCGCGATCGGTTTTCTGCTCGACATACCTTTCGACATCTACGGCACCTTCGTCATCGAGAAGCGGTACGGCTTCAGCACGATTACCGCGAAACTGTGGATAACGGACCTGGTGAAGAACCTGATGCTCTCAATGGTCCTCATCGGCCTGTTGCTGGGCGCCTTTCTGGCTCTCGTCTATTACGCGGAAAAGACGTGGTGGTTCTGGGGCTGGCTCCTCTTCGCCCTTTTCCAACTCGTCATGCTGTGGCTCTATCCGGTCCTGATCGCGCCCCTTTTTAATAAATACGAGCCGGTGAAAAACGATGAATTGCGGGAAAAGATCGTCTCACTCATGGCCGAGGCGGGACTTCGTGCAAAAGGTGTTTTCCAGGTGGATTCCGGGAAGCGGAGCCGTCACACGAATGCCTATTTTACCGGCTTTGGCAAGAGCAAACGCGTCGTCCTTTTCGATACGCTCATCGCATCACACAGCATCGACGAGATCCTCTCCGTCTTTGCCCACGAGATCGGTCACTGGAAGAAAAAACATATCAGCAAGCAGCTCGTCGCCATAGAAACGGTGTCTTTCTTTCTCTTCTACATTGCCTACCGTCTCATTGACTGGGCGCCGCTGTACCATACATTCGGTTTCGACAGTCTCACTTCCTATGTCGGCCTCTTCCTGCTCTCCGCCTATCTGCGACCGGTCAGCTTTTTCTTCAAACCGCTCTGGGCGTCGCTATCGAGAAAATACGAGCGCGAAGCGGACGACTACAGCCTTTCCCTCATCGGCACGACGGTACACCTTGCCGATGCACTGAAGCGCCTGGCAAAGGACAATCTCGCCAATCTCCATCCGCATCCCCTGTATACATGGTTCTACTATTCGCATCCCCCGCTGATGGACCGCGTATCATATCTCGAAAAAAGAAACGGCAAAGGGGTCGTTGATTTTTAGGAAAGGGTGATTAAAATGTATTATATCAGATACACGAGGTATGACGATGCCTATCTACGAATTCTATTGCGATCATTGCAACACCATCTATAATTTCTTTTCCCGCAGTGTCAACACGGAGAAACTGCCCCTGTGCCCCCGATGCAAGACGGTCACTCTGAGACGGATGATGTCACTCTTCGCGACCATATCCGCCACGAGAGAGGATGCTGTGGACGATGATATGCCGCCCCTTGACGACGCCAGGATGGAAAAGGCAATGGAAATCCTCGCCCGCGACGCCGACAAGATCGACGAAGACGACCCGCGCCAGGCCATCGACATGATGAGAAAAGTGTCGAAGGAGGCGGGCCTGACCTTGAGCGAGGGAATGGAAGAGGCGCTCGCCCGCATCGAAAAAGGGGAAGACCCGAAAAAGGTGGAAGAGGAAATGGGCAACGTCTTCGAAAATGAAAACCCCTTCGTGATGGAAGGCAAACGCGTCAAAGGGAGCAAGCGGCCGCGACCCGCCGTTGACGAGACACTCTATGATCTGTAATATAACAATCGGCAGGAACATAAAAACAGGCCACCTGTCCAATCGAGACATATGATGGGCGCTTTATGACACAACGGATCTTCTACGGGTGGTGGGTTGTTTTTGCCTGTTTCATCATCGCCTTTTATGTTGCTTCCGTCGTTTTTTACGGATTCACGGCCTTTTTTGAACCGCTGATCAATGAATTCGGGTGGAGTTACACGCAGGTCTCTTTCGCATCGAGCCTCCGCGGTCTCGAAATGGGCATCCTTTCCCCCGTCGTCGGGTTCCTTGTCGACCGGTACGGGTCGCGGTCTCTCCTTTTTATCGGCACACTGATGGTGGGACTCGGACTGATTCTCCTCGGCATGACGCAATCCCTCCTCATGTTCTACGGCGCCTTTATCGTGATTTCCTTCGGCGCTGGCGGTGCGACGAGCGTAGTCACGCAGACGGCGGTGGCAAACTGGTTCCATCGCAAAGCGGGGCTCGCCCTCGGTATCATGGCGTCCGGTTTCGGGGCAAGCGGTCTTATGATTCCTCTTATCGTGTGGCTCGTCGACGCCTTCGGCTGGCGCTCCGCCGTTAGCGGTCTGGGCGTCGCCATGTGGCTGATCGGCCTGCCTTTGGCTCTCATCGTTTGCGACCGTCCGGAAGACTGCGGACTTCTGCCCGACGGTGATCAAAAACCCGTCCACGACGAAACAGACATACAAGAAACGGCCTTATCAGAAGACATCTCATTCCTTGACGCTTTTCGGGACCGGGCCTTTATCTATCTCACCATCGCCGAAGGCATCCGCATGATGGTCCTCACCACGGTGGTCATTCATATCATGCCCTACCTCGGCAGTATCGGCATATCACGGTACACGGCGGGCGTTCTGGCGGCGGCGATACCCATCCTCAGCATCACCGGCCGTTTCGGCTTCGGGTGGCTCAGCGATACCATTGACAAACGCTACATATCGTCACTGTCTTTTACGATGATGACAATCGGCATGGTGATCTTCTCCGTCGCGCGATCGCCCCTGTCCTTCTGTATTTTCCTGCTGCTTTTCTCCCCCGGTCACGGCGGCGGTGTCGTCATGAGGGCGGCAATGGTAAGGGAGTATTACGGACGGGCGATTTTCGGCAAGATGGTGGGCATCATTATGGGTGTCTCGTCGATCGGCGGCATCATCGGACCGACCCTGGCCGGATGGATCTATGACACGACCGGTTCTTATTTCGGCGTTTGGGTAGCATCATCCGTCGCCGTCGCCGCATCGGTCATCTTCATCCTCCTTATCCCGGCCCGGACCGTCACCGATAAGCAAAGCACCCCATAAAAAAGGCCCCGGAATCACCGGGGCCGAGACAAGGACATGTCACGTGGAGAATATCACGCCGTCATTGACAGCACCTGCGTCACGAGCTTTTCGATGCCCCGGGCAACGTGCGAAATCGTCGGTCCCAGCATATACGCGGGTGTGGACACCACCCTGTTCTCCTTGTCGATAACGATACCGTCGACGGAGGCGACTACGTGTGTGCCCCCCATGGACTGAATGGCTGATGCCGTACCCTCATCGTTCCCGATGGTCACCGTGGCACCCAGAACCTTTGCCGCGATGACGGGGGCAATGCAGATAAACCCCAACGGCTTTTCCGCCTGTTTCATTTCCGTGATGAGTCGAGTCACCTCCGGATGCACGGTACAGCCGGCACCCGCCACGGCAAAATCGCAGAGGTTTTTCGCGGCGCCGAAACCGCCGGGAAAAATAACCGCATCCACATCACGTGCCGTCACCGCCGCCATATCCGTGATTTCCCCCCGGGCGATCCGGGCCGACTCGACGAGCACGTTTCTCTCACCGTCCACCGGTTCTCCCGCACGGTGATCGATAACATGCATCTGAGGAACATCGGGGGCCATGCAGCGAATATCCGCGCCCGCCTTGTCGAGAAAATATAACGTCAGTGTTGCTTCATGTATTTCCGCGCCGTCGTAAACGCCGCACCCGGAAAGCACAACTCCTATTGTAGCCATTAAGTCCTCCTTTCACTTACGCTGTCTGACAGTGTTCAGTTATTCAGAATAACACCTCGATATGATCCGGAGTCTGCGGTTTTCCCTGAACAACGGGATTCGCAACTTTCATAAGGCGTGCTTCTTTATATCGGCATTCCCGTAATATTTCAATGTCTCTTTTGTTTCTATTGCCGGGCACACATTGGAAACGCCCCGTAATGCCGCAACATTTACATCCGATTTTTACCGCGCTTTTTCAACCCAGTCCGGGGTCAATCGTCCACCCGCCGTTTTGAGATAGGGGAGCCAGACAAGACCGAATACATGTACGGCAATGTCGGTCTTTCTGGGATAAATCCTCACCTCCTCCAGCTCTTCAAGAACGGCATCGAAGCCGGCATCGAGGGCCGCTATATCCTCCTGAAGCCGCATCTCCATGTCCTCAAGCTGGCCCTGTATCACCTGCGCCCTCTCACGTGCCCGTTCCACGTCCATACTTTCCTTCCCGATGCGGCTGGCCGATTTCATGGCTGTCCCCATGCGGTACGCTGATGTTGAACTGACGGCTTTCCTGCCCAGGAAGGCACTCATGAGCGCTGTCCCGAAAGAAATGGCGGTTTCCACTTTTCTTGATTTTGCCTGTTCCTGCTCCCGTGCCATAGCCTGTTCGGCTCTCATCAGGCGATTTCTGAGGGTCATAAATTTGGAGCCGTATGTCCTGCGAATTTTCTCCACTTCAAGATCGCGGCGTTCGCGAGCGTATTGAGCCAAGCGGGCACGGAAGTCTCCCTCCGTTTCGCTCACCAGACTTGTCATGGAGAAACGCCGTGAACGATAGAGCGTCACCGTCCGGTTTTTTGCAGCCCAGCGAAGGAGATCTTTATTCCATTTCCCATAAGCGGCGTCACGTTGCGCAACGGGTGGAAGCTCGGCGAATTCGGCACCCGGCAGAGGATCGGAAAGGAGATCGTCAGGTGCTGCGGTGACCTCCATTGCGTGATTCCAGGAAACCGTCACCGGTCCTTCCGACAATTCGGCGACAATGGTCGTCGATATGGCGGTATCAACGAGATATTTAGCGCTGATATAATGGACTTCAACACATCCTATGACGGCGGGATAGTAGACCGTTTCCCTCCCCGTGCCGGACGCAGGCAAGTAGTATGCTGAAACTCCCTGCGGTACCAGGGGCACCCCCGTCGAGATGGCGCCCGCCGTTGCCGTTCCCTCGGTGAGACGTTCTTCCAAAATCGGTGCGGCCGATGCGGCAACATCGGAGGCATCCGTTTTACGATCTGCCACGAGCCGTTTGATCTGTTCCCGGGACATGGGACCAGCCAGATAGGAGAGCACCCAGCGCGTCTCGAAGATGACGGGTTCCGTTTCATGGACATTATGGAGAAGGAATACGCGCTGTCCCAGTCCCGCAAGAATCTCTTCCATTTTCCCCTTGTTGAATCCTTCCCCGGCGGCGGCCCCTTCGAGTCCCGCCAAAACCCGCTCCTTGTCCCGCTCGGTCTGGAGGCGGCCGATAAACCAGGTCCCCGTATTTGACAATCCTTTATAGTCAAGATCAACGGGATTCTGTGTGGAGAGGATTACTCCCAACCCGAAGGCGCGGGCCTGCTTGAGCAAAGTTAACAGAGGAACTTTGGACGGTGGATTCGCAACGGGCGGGAAATACCCGTATATCTCGTCCATGTAGAGGATTGCCCTCAGGCTTGTGGTGCCCGTCTGAATCCGCATCCAGCCAACGATTTCGTTCAGCAGCATGGACACGAAAAACATGCGTTCCTGATCCGACAGGTGGCTGATGGTAAAAATGGAGACCCGTGGTTTCCCCGATTGTGTGTGAAGAAAGCGCCCCACATCAAGAGGTTCCCCCGTAAGCCATGCCTCGAAACCGGGGCTCGCCAGAAGATTATTAAGCCTCATGGCGAGTGAAAAACGATCTTTTGACGGATAAAAGTTTTCCAGGTCCATTATGCCGATTCGTTCAAAGGGCGGTGCCTGAATGGAGCGAATCAATCCCGCCAGATCGATCTCTCTCCCGTTCTCCCACATCAGCTTAAAAATGTTGGCAATTAAAATGTGGTCTCTGCTGGTAACAGGATCGGCCTCGATACCCAGCAAAGACAAAAGGCTTGTCGTTGTCGTCTGAATCCGCTCGTTAAACAAGTCCGGATCTTCCTGAATGGCTGTTGGTGGCGGTGAAAACGACCGCAGCACGTTCACCGGCAGACCGGAACTGCTTCCGGGGGTATAGACAGCGAAATCGGCCGCTGATTTCAAACGGCTAATGCGTTCCGGTTCCTGGTCCCATCCCGCAAGCCCTTTCCGCCAGAGATTTGCCTGTTCCGAAGCGAACTGATCCGCTGTCAGCCCTTTCTTGACGGCTTCCTGCTCGTTCACCCAGGGACGAAAGTCACCCGCATTCAACCCGGGGAAAGTCAACAACAGGTTCGGCAAATCGCCTTTCGGATCAATGGCGATAACCGGGATATTGTCGATAAGGGCTTCTTCAATGATTCCGATACCAAGACCGGTCTTACCGCTCCCCGTCATACCGATGATGACCGCATGAGTGGTGAGATCCTTCGAATCATAAAGGACAAGCTCTTCCTGTCGGGTGTGGGTGGCAAGATCGTAACGCTTTCCGACATAGAAGGCACCGAGTTTTTCATAGTCCTTCATGGGACACCTCCCGGGGGATTAAACCGCAGCATTTTTTGAAGGTCAAGCACATGAAAGACATAAACAACTCATGACCAGCAGGTCGCTGCAGTCGGTATGAAAAGTCGCTTATTATGATATCGCCGCATCACCGTTAGACAATACGATGATAACAGGAACGGACATTTACGGCAAAAAGTATTGAATGATGATGCGTTCATGTGTCCAACTTCTGTCCCGCTGCTGCCGCTTCAAAATAACCATCCAGTGGTGCCGCAGCGATATCCCGCCCGATCACGACGATGAACGGCTCGTCGAAACGCTCTTCATGGCTGTCTGAGATATCGTACCGTCCGTTTACGTACTGAAGTATACAAGGCCTCTCGTAATCGTCGAACCGGACGATACCCTTGATGCGGAAAGCGGGCACGGGAAAAGATTCAAGGAGTGACAGAAACTTTTTTCTGTGGACCGTTGTCGGCAATACCAGTTTTCGGCTCTCGAGACCATCATCACTATGTGTTCCCGCAACGCCGACGGATTTCGCAGTCATTGCATTAATGTCTATCTCTGCCTCATCGGGATCGGTACCGTACAATAAGGCGGGATTGATATATCCGTGCTCCACCACTATCACCGGTGCCCGCGTATTCTTTTCTCGGAGACGCGACGTGACTGCCGACAGGTTCTTTTCGCTCACCAGGTCCGTCTTGTTGACGAGGAGTATGTCCGCGGCCTCCACCTGGCGCACCGCTATGTCATACTGGTCCATCGATGTCTCGATGTTGGCCGCATCGACAATAGTAGTAACTCCGTCAAACCTGACCAGTTCCATAATTTCCACAATCTCGTCGAGGAGATTGAATGGATTCGCCATCCCCGTCGTTTCAAGAATGATAAAATCGGGTTGAAACTGTGCGAGGATGTCGGTGACCGCCTTTTTTACACTGCCGATGAGGGAACAGCAGACACATCCCTCGTCTATTTCCGTAACGGCGTATTCGTCCTCGAGGATTTTTCCGTCCAGGCCGATCTCGCCGATCTCATTCTGAATGACGGCGACAAAGCGATTCCTCTGCACGTGAAAATTAATAAAACTTTGTATGAACGATGTCTTGCCCGATCCGAGGAAACCGGAAACAACAACGAGCGGCACGCGAGGTTCGATACCGATGCTCGTCTCGTCGACGTGACGCGCCTCGTCAAGACGGTGTGCCGTCCACCAGAGAGCTCCCTCAAATCCTGTTTCTCCCGTCTCACCGGAGCGCCAGACAAACGTGTCACGTACCTCGTCATGCTTCTTCATCACAACCTTTTCAAACCCCGCGAGAAAATCCCCGTCCCCGTATCCGAGAGAAAGATACCGGTTGGTAATGTCCGTGTTTGCCCGGTGTTCGAAACCGCCTTCATTGTCGTAATGTACTTCGTGTCCCGGATATGTCTTTTCCATGAAAAATCGCGGTGGTTCTTCACAATTAAAGGTCACCGATGCGGCAAAGACATGAAAGAAGTCACAGCCTGTCCGGAAGGACGGAAATCTCTGGTCACATGCACCGGGTTCCACCACTCGTACCAATTGCCCGTCTTTGATAATATCGACACCGTCGTCGGCAACGACACGGTGCTCGGAGAGACTGTCAATGCCGCAGAGGAGCGCTTCTTCGGAACGATGAACGGCCACAGCCAAGTCGGCGATGTGAAAAAGCAATGCAAAATCAGGGTGCTCCAGGAAATTCCGTACATGCTTCATGTAATCGCTCTCTTCCGTCAAAAAAGCCGCCCGTACGGAATAATTTTCGATCAGATCCTCACCCGGCCAGGGGAAATAGTGGAGCCGGAATACCCCTCCCAGCCAGTCGGACGAGATTTTTGCCTGATCATATGCCAGTCCGAAGACGCCCTGGTACCCTTTGATGCGGGCCGTCCATCCCAAAACCGTGTATGAGATATCCGTGGCGCCACGCCAGCCGAGAACGTGTCGTGCGGCGGGGACAAAGTTGGCCCTCATGAGAATCATTTTAACGGCATGCTGTATCCCGTCTTCGGAAAAGAAATTCATACTCTCGGGACGAAAACGCTTTAAATCCATTGAATGTTGTCCTCTTCCGCAAAAACGCCTTGTGCTTCTATCCCGGGGAGATACTACAACGGTATAAGCGAGCAGAAAACGGCCACACGTTATTTCTTTTATAACGTGTGGCCGTCCCTGTCAACCGCGCCTGCCTATGCCGGACGATAGACCATCCACCGTATCAGACACCGAATGTGATGATGTCACCGTTTCCGAGATAGGCCGTATCCTTCGACCGGTGCTGCGCCGATCCCCTCACGACGGGGTAACCGCGCGCAATGAATTTCTTGGCACACAGAATACCCGTGCAGTGGTTGCAGCCGATCTTTTCAAATCCGTACTTGCCGAGCGATATAACCAGGTCATCGTATTTCGGGTCCCAGTCCTCGAAGGGCGATATATGGAGACCGCCATAGACACCATACAGATTGTCGTTTTCGTACTTGATCTCCTTATATGCCGTCTCGGCGAACTGGATAATGCTCTGGTGGCAGCACCCGGTCACGCTGACCAGGCCCTTGTCCTTCACATTGAAATACATTGATTGTTCCCCGTAAACACGACAGATGATCGGTATCGCAAAGACGAAGGTGGCGAACCCGGGCACAACAGGATTCAAGCCCGCTTTCACCTTGTGAACCGTACCCCGGTGACCGGCATCCTTGATGTACTGCAATCCTTCCGGATAAAAACCTTCAGGGATATATAGTTCAATGGTCGGATCGTACTTGACGGTGACGGGCAATCCCCAGAAGTGATCGAAGTGTTCGTGGGAAATGAAGAGGGCCTCAATTTCCCTGTTCTCCAGCATCTTGTCGATCCCCTCGCGCTTGAAGCACTCATCCGTCCACGCGTACGACCACCCGGAATCGAGGAGAAACTTCCGCTTTCTGCCGCTCATCTCTTCTAATTCAATGAGGCAGGCATATCCACCGGCATTCTGGGGATTCACCGACAAATCCTGCTGAATCGCCCAGGCCTCGTCGAGTTTCTCGGGCAAGAGATGTTTAATGGTCTTAATTCCCTTATCATACGAACCCTTTCCCAGGCCCGTGCCATCTCCGAAAGGTGGCCAGTTGTAATCGTACTGGTTAACCAGAAGACCACCGGCCCCCTTGATATCTCCCATAAGAGCTGCGTTTTCGAACCAGCTTGTTTCACTGATGTTCGTCACCTTCAGACTCTTGCACACGCCGATATCCTGGAGTTTCCGTGATACTGCGGAGAAATGACTTTTCCGCCAGGGAGTATAGGAATAAACACCCATGGTACCGACGGCACCCGCCATCAGCCCTATAGATGCTCCTTTGACGAAGTTTCGACGGCTTATTTTGCCTCTATCATCGGACATGATTGGTTCCTCCTTTCCGCTTCCCGCCTACTTAATGATCGTTACGGCATTTGAGATGACGGGAGTCAACCATACCGTCACAAAGAACACCACGATACCGACGGCCACGCCGACACCGAGCCCCCATCCCAGGTTCGAGTCCCACCTGACCTCTTCGATTTTCGCTTTTTGGGCCGCGTGATCAGCGGCGATTTCATCGGCGGTCTTCGGCACCATCTTCCAGCCGGGCCAGTTATCCATGAACCAGTGATGGACCAGCCAGATATCGATGAGCCAGATCGTGGGTATCATGGGAAACTGCTGCGGATGAGAAAAACCTTTCTGCGTGCCCAAAAACAGATGGGATGTTTTGTAGTAAAAAACATAGAGCGCCACGGCGGCGACTATCGTAATGACCGTCCGAATGAGCACATTAATGGGTATGCTGTACTTGGTGGGCCAATTCCCGCAGTAGAAGGTGATGAACAGCGCCGGAACAAGGAAGAATACCGCCATTTCACCCACATGGAGCCACCGCCAGTCTGGCGCGTAGAGCCTCCGGGTACCGCGAATCGCCTCCCCCCATGCCAGTTCCTGAATGAAATAGAGGAAAAAGTGCATGCACCAGGCAATGGCGATAATCCCGAAAAACGCCACCAGGCGCCGCAACCACGCGCGCCGGATCAGATTGAAGGGGAAACGACCCCATATCGTTTCGACAAGCCACACGGACACGGTACAGCACATGATCCAGGACACATGGAAATTCCCCGACACGGTATTGGCAAACCTCTCCCAATAGGGCGGGGTGATGGCGGTGAACTCCTGCCAAGGATAGTACAGAATAGCCATGTGCGAATGCATGGTCACGAAATAGATGATCGTGGACAGGAAAAACGTCACGATCCAGATGCTCAGACCCTTGGCGGGTTGTTTTAAATCCTGCCACGGTGCTTCCTCACAGGCAACGACCCACGCGGGACTGAGCCACGAGGCGATTGCCGCGAACATCAGGCAGGCAAGCGCCGCATATTCGATGGCAAAGAATTCCGTAACACCGGGCAGTTCCATGAGGCGATCCGGATTGAAGTAGGCAAGACCGAAATTACCGAGAATCCCCTCGAAAAACACCTTAATTAATACATAAAGGATGACGACAGAAATGAGTGTCAGAATCGTCCCTTTCATCAGGGGATGCGTTTTCTCCAGCCACTGCCTCCTAAAAGGCCAATAATTAAAGATGTACGCCATCCAGATGAGGACGATCAACCACCACCGTGTGTAACTGTACCCCACATAGGGTGTATACATGCGCAGCCACCCCCGGGGATCCTGAAAGATCCACCACGTCGCATAAAAGACGGCAACGGTCAATACCAGCGCGACAATCGCCGGTATGGGCTGAGGCCATCTTTTTACGAGTTTGCGCTCTTCCAGGTATCCCTGTCCGAAACGTTCCTCCGCTCTTGCGTCCATAGCCTTCCTCCTTTCATTACAATCGCCCGACATATCAGGCCCTTGGGGTTGAATAATGCATAGTATACGGGGCATGTTCTTTCATTCCCGAAAAGGCGAGTTCCGTCATTTCGTGAAACATGCCTCGTGCATCACAATTCCGAATGTTACAGAAAAAATATTGTGGAGTCAGTCCGTTCCCTCGTCTCGCGATACAGGGTTTTCGGACTTGAACAATTCACGCGCGATATCGGTCTTACTCCTCCCCCGAGTCTCGATGCCGCGCTTCTCGGCTTCTTCCAGGAGCATGTCTCCCGCTTCGGCTATCAAGGGATAGCAATAGTCGAAGGAATCGAAATAATCCGCCGTACGGGCCTTATCCATACCGTCATGAAACGAAACAACCGTGTCCGCGATAAGGGACAAAGACCCGCCGAAAATGTCGTGGTAAATGAAACGCCGTCTATTTTCATCAGCCGCCATGGATCGAATCCCTTCGATTATGTCTCAATGGCGTGGCACTGAAAAAGAGGCGTGAAGGAAAGGTCACCTAAGAAAACAGCAAAATGCGTGAGATACTCGACGCATGTGAAATCCGAATCAACCGCCACTATTTTTGGTACTACCAATATATCTATTTTTCTATTGAATACATTAATCTTTCCTATTTGTCAAGCTGAAAAATCTTTAACGCAATATATAGAATATATTGGTAGTACCAATATCTCGCATCATCATTGCCGGTTGCACGCATGTATCGGTATACGGCATCGTTATTACGAAATTCACAACGTCTGCGTAACACGGAACATGATGATTCTTTCGACGAATTGTTATGTCATTTGATGCGATAAAAGAGGCGCGCTTCAGGGCACATTGCCGTCACCCGTCGGCTCAAGACATGAATACTTTTCCACGAGATGAGAAAATCGGCGAATCCGTTTTCGTATAACCGACTCGATCACGTCTCGGTCGTTTTTCTTCAGTGCATTAAGAAGCTCGACCATCGTGGCAAAGTGATCGTGTTTATCCTGTTCACTCATCTTGTGAAAGAGTCTGTCTATCAGGGCAAAAGACGGCTGCAGGAGAGAAACAATCCTGAGGGCAATTGTATTTCCCCCGCAGGTGATAATACGTTGGACACAGTCTTTTTCAATGGTAAGGATGCTGTGGGAATCCGACGCCATGATGGCCCGGCTCAGAAACACGATTCTCTGGTGCAGGTCCTCAAGAATATCATCGTCGATGCATTCCGTGACATGACCGAAGAGAACCGGCTCAATAATGTATCTTATTCCCAGTTTATCTCTTTCAATCGCATCATCGTCGGCGGTATTTCTCTCGACATCACGAGAGACCAGCCCTTCCATGCTCACTAGATAGCTGCCGCTCCCGCCTTTCACCACAATGTTTCCCCGCGCTTCGAGAAATGCCAATACCCGCCGCAACGTGTTACGGCTGGTGTGCAATATTTCACAGAGCTTTCTTTCCGACGGCAGGCGACTTCCTGTGTTCCACTTTTCCCGTTTTATCAAATCAACCAACTGCGAGAATACCTTCTCGTTTTGTGTCGCCGGGACGACCGCGTGAAACGCAAAGGGCTTCTTCATAACCGACCTCTCACGTTTACTGTTTTCGCCCCCGGGATGGTCCTCTGCGGCGCCAGTTGGTAAGACCTTTCAAGAAGACCGGATAGAGAAGCTCGTAATCTCCTGTTCGGCTTTCAGAGAACATGCCCGGTTCTGTTGAACACAAGATCAGGACGGCGCGCATGACCTTTCTACTGTAGAAGGCCTTGGCAAAATAGGACCGCACGCCGTAAGGAATGAACAGCGCCCAGTCAATGGGTTTAATGCTGGAAAATGTGTCTTCCACGATGAGGCGCTCGAGCTTGAAATTCTCGATATTCTCCGCAATCGTCCCTTCATAGGGAAATGTTTCACCCTGCCGCAATTTCGTGAAGACGTCCCCAGCCGTATATACGTTCACTCTCTTTTTTCTCGCGTATATATCGGAGAACATGATGGCATGGAACTTCGGCTTGTCGAACTGATTGGTGAGCAATATGCGCAACACCTCCACGATATCGTTTATACCCTTGATCTCTGCCAGGAGGCGTTGCTGATATTGCCGCTTCAAGTCATCTTTCACGTCAAAATCGGCGAAGGAAATGATATGGTTTTTCGATGTCTTCTCCTGCTTGCGAACGTCATGAATCGATACGCGCAGCACCTGTTTTCCCTCCAGCCACAAGGCCCGGATAATCACATCGGCGGCGATGGGCACGTTCGCCTTCCTGCGGAATACCAGCGTGCCCTCCCATTTCTTCTCGAATACCACTTCCTCGTAAATGCGGTCGATGTAGTGTCCCACACTCCGGTCGTAAAGATCTGAAAAATTCAGGTTCCTGAACTCCGCCGGCTTCATATTCAAGAGATCGCTCGCCCCTTTGTTATGAGCCAGTATCGCCTTTGTCTCAAGATCGACGAGGAGAACGGGGTTTTCGGCGAATTCGATCATCGCCTGAAGTTCCGCATCCCTGCCCGTAATGATCTGGCAAATCTGAACGGCATCGGTGACGTCCATGATCGCTCCCAGGTAAACTTCCGGTCGCTTCTTGTTCGTCATACCGATCAGTTTAATCCACCGCGTTTCCCCTTCTTTTGTTGTGGTGCGGAAAATCGTCTCGGCGGGACGGCCCTCCTTAAGCGCCTTCATAAAATTTTTATAGAGACAAAAGTCTTCGTTATAAATGACATTTTTTGAGTAATTCATATTCTTGATGAGGAGACCCGCGTCATCACCGAATCCTTCGAGCATGTAATTATTAATGAATTCAATCTGATTCCTGACGATATCCACATTCCAGAGCAAGGCGGGAAAGCTCTCAATGAAATTGGCATTCTCTTCCTCAACGATATTTTCCGTCAGGGAAAAGACATCACTCAACTTCTTTTTGTCCTCGTCGTTCACGGCAGCACCCCTTCAGCGGCCATATCCGCGCCCCTTGTCCCGCGTTCCAAAACACACCCCCATCCGGAAACGGGCAATACACCAGCGCATCACTTTATCCCCGTTACTTTTTAGCAAATCTTTGCTCATATATCAATATTATTACCTTTTTGTGCAAATCAACCTGAACGACCGCGACGTATCCGCCGATGACGAGATACGGCTGGATAGTGAAAATATCGAAACGATAATGTTATTTTATATTAAAGTATTATAATAAAATGTCGATAATAGAAAGCACCGTTCACCGGTTTTTTATGCCACCTCCGCTTCATTCGGATCGACGGCACAGCGGCGGACGTAAAAGAAACGCTTTACAAATCACCCCACAAGTGATTTTCATTTTGCGACGTAGTAACGCACTGTCGCCGATGGTCACTAATCATCACGTTCTACGATTCACGAAATTGCATGTTTTTTGCCTGGTGTATGTCATGGCTGGCCCTGTACTACGAGCAGACATGATTCGGACGACACGGTTTGTTTCGGTTCAACGAAAACGGTTTTATTGTAAAGGACGGTCACCATGGAAGAAAACGGCGTCTCGAAAGCGCACCTGCACTGCAATGACATCGTTGATGCCCCCAGCGAAGAGATCAAAGGCTCTATTGAACGGCATTATCGTTCCCTGGTGGAGTCCAGCGAAGACTCCATATACATGGTCGATCCCGAATGCCGTTATCTCTTCATCAACAGCAGGCACCTAACCCGGATGGATACGAACCCTGCCCATCTTATCGGAAGACGATACGACGATTTTCATACTCCCGATGAATGCGCCGCTTTCGAGGCGGCGATACGGCGCGTCTGCAGTCAGAAGGTCCCCATCCAGCATGAACATGAAAGCAGGCGCGATGGAAAAACATTTCTCCGGACGCTGAGCCCCATCCTCGAAAAGGACGGTACCGTCAAGGCGGTCACCGTTATATCGAAGGATATCTCCCATTTCAAGCACATCGAAAGATCTCTCCAGGAATCGAAGGCACGGCACGAATTCATCTTCGAAAATTTCCAGGACAGCTATTATGAAATAGACGGAAACGGCGTCATTACGGAAATCTCTCCCTCAATCAGGAAGACCCTCGGCTATAATCGGGACGAGTTGATCGGCGAACCGATTATCAACCTCTACCAGGATCCCATGCAGCGGTCGCCTTTTCTCGACCATCTCCATGCAAAAGGGGAACTGCGGGATTATGAAATCACTTTCAAAGACAAGACCGGGAACGGCGTTCCCTGTTCCATCAACGCCGTTATCATACTTCAGGACGGCGGCGATGAAGAAAAAATAATCGGGTCGATTCGCAACATTTCCGAGCGAAAACGACTGGAGCGTGAAAGAGAGGAACGGCGCCGCTATATAGAGGGTGTGTTCGGTGCCGTACCCGACGCCATCATCACCGAGAATATCAAGCGGCGTATCGTTGAATGGAACGCCGCTGCGGAACGCCTGTTCGGGTATACCCGAGACGAAGTCATCGGGGAAAATCTCGACAGTCTCGTCAACTATCGCGACCAGGGCGATGACAATATATCCATTTCCGAAACACTTCTCCGCGATGAAGTCATGCGTCCCAGTGAAGTTACCCGTTATCGGAAAGACGGGTCGGCCATCGCCGTGCGTGCCGCGGGATCACCGATCCGGATGGACGGCGAGGTCATCGGTTGCGTCGTCGTATACACCGACATCAGCGAGCAAAAAAAGGCTAAAGAGAATCTTCACCGTGAAAAAGAGAAATTCCGCCTCATGATGGAGGAATCGCCTCTCGGCGTCATGATCGCGTCACGGGCGAAAGACATCTATTACCTCAATCCCGCCTTTGTCTCCATCAGCGGCTTTTCCGCATCAGAGATGTCCACACTTGACGATTTTCTCAAAAAATTCGTTAAGACGAAGAGCGGGAGGGAGGCATTTTTCAAACTTATCGATGGAACGACGCCCGGCAAACCGCAATCGACGGTGTTCGAGATAACCTCCCGCAATAAAGAAAAAAAAACGATTCACTTCAGACACATGATCATGGAGAAAGGACATCATTTCTTTATAGCGGAGGACATAACGGAAAATAAGCGTCTCCAGGATCAACTGCAGCGGGCGCAGAAGATGGAGGCCATCGGCACGCTGGCAGGCGGCATCGCGCATGATTTCAACAATCTCCTTATGGGCATTCAAGGGAACGCGTCACTCGGTCTCATGCAGCTCGATACGTCGCATCCCTGTTACGAGCGCATGAAAAATATCGAGAAATTAGTAACAAACGGGTCTCAGCTGACCAAACAGCTTCTCGGGTTCGCCCGCCGGGGACGCTACGAGACGAAAGAAACGAACATCAACAAATTCATTGAGAACAGTACGGCGATATTCGGAAGGACAAAAAAGGAAATCCAGATATTCAAGAACTACGCGCCGGATATTTGCACGGTACACGTAGATCGCTCCCAGATGGAGCAGGTTTTTCTCAACCTCTTTGTGAATGCGTCACAGGCGATGCCCGGCGGAGGAAAATTATATCTTGCCACCGCCAATGTGCACCTGGACAAAAAATACACGAAGCCCTACGGCGTGAAGCCGGGCCTCTATGTAAAGGTTTCCATCACCGACACGGGAACGGGCATGGATAAGGCGACAATGGACCGCATTTTCGACCCCTTCTTCACCACGAAAGAAATGGGGCATGGCACCGGCCTCGGCCTGGCCTCCGTCTACGGGATCGTTCAAAATCATAATGGGATCATCAATGTCTACTCGGAAAAGGGGGTGGGAACAACTTTTAATGTCTATCTTCCCGCGTCCGGGCAATCGATCAAGCGCAACGGCAAAGACAATAAAGCCATCGACCCACCCCACGGACAGGAAACGATTCTTCTCGTGGATGACGAGCAGATGATCATTGACATCGGGAAAGACGTACTCGAAGCACTGGGATACACGGTAATTATTGCAAAGAACGGCAACGATGCCGTTCGCACCTACCAGCAGCATGCGGATGCCGTCGATCTCGTCATCCTCGATATGATCATGCCGGTAATGGACGGTGAAGCAACCTTCGAGGCGATCAAGGCCATTAATCCTCAGGCCGCCGTCCTTCTCTCAAGCGGCTACAGCATCAACGGGCGGGCGGAATCGATCATGCGAAAAGGCTGCCGGGGATTTATACAAAAACCCTTTACTCTCGAGGAGGTCTCACGTACGATACGCCGGATACTGGATGCCGAATCGACGGTATCACAATAATGTCGACGCCGCGTGCGGTCGGCCCTTGATACGACAACCATTATGAAAAGTCCCGTTACCGCTGTTATTTTCGACATGGACGGACTGATGCTCGATACGGAGCGGATTGCCCGGCGCATGTGGCGGCAGGTCCTCCGGGAATGCGGTTACACGCTCACCGACGACATGTATGCCGCCTTCATCGGTCTCACCCCCCGCGACGCCCGCCTGCTCATGTATGAAACCTTCGGCGACGATCTTCCCCTTGGCGCATGTGAAGCGCGGGCGAATGAAGTGTATCGCGATATCATCGAGCGGGACGGCGTTCCGCTGAAACGGGGCCTGACCGACTGTCTCGATTTCCTCGACACGACGACGGTGACAACAGCCGTCGCCACGTCCACGGAACGGCGTTTCGCAGTGCCGCTTCTGAAACAGACAAACCTCTTTCACCGATTTCACGCCGTCGTGACCGGGGACAATATCGTTCGGGGCAAACCCGCGCCGGACATTTTTCTGGTGGCGGCGGAACGCCTTTCCGCGTCTCCGGGAGAGTGTATCGTCCTCGAAGACTCGCTTCCCGGCATTCACGCCGCGCGCAACGCGGGCATGATCCCCATCATGATTCCCGATCTTGTCTCACCCCCTGACGATATCCGTCATATCGCCCACGCCGTCGTTTCCACGCTGGACGTCGCCGTTCCTCTCATCGCCCGTCTGATCAGGCACGAAGAACATCATATATTCCCATAGGCGATACCTGTTTGCCTCGCTCTGTCCAGCCCATTTTCGCCGTGACATTTCATCCCGGAGCATGGTAGGAAACGGTAAAATTCGACAATGGAGAAGAATCAGCATGTTTTCACGATGTCCCTGCGGTTCGAAAAAGAGTTACGCCTCCTGCTGCGAACCGCTGATCAAAGGCGCGCGAAAAGCCGAAACGGCGGAGGAACTCCTCCGGTCACGCTATACGGCGCACGTCAAGGCGGAGGTCGACTACATCGTCAACACGGTCCACCCCTCGAAGCGCAAAGGTCTCAACAAAGCAGAAATCCGCGAGTGGGCGGAAAACACCCGGTGGAAAGGTCTCCAGATTATGTCCACCGACGGGGGCGGTGCCGGCGACAATGAGGGAAAGATCGAGTTCACGGCGCACTTCACGGACAACGGCGAAAATAAGGAGCACCATGAACTGTCTCATTTCAAGAAGAAAAACGATGAATGGTATTTCGTGGACGGAAAGGCGGTCTCAGCGCCGACGGTGACGCGCTCATCTTTGAAAGTGGGCCGCAACGATCCCTGCCCCTGCGGGAGCGGCAGGAAATACAAGAAGTGCTGCGGTGCGTGAGAAAGAAGATAATACACTAAAGAAGGACGTTCATAAAAGTGCAGGCACCTCCAAGGCGCCTGCACTTTTATATCAATGCTGTTACCGTGCTATTTCTGATTTACAAAAATAGTTTGGGATGATTCACCCGTCAGCGTTTCGCCGCTTCTCGTCACTTTAACGGTCAGTGTGACTGTGTATACTTCGAATGGTTTATGGGGTAACCCTTCCGACAGGGTAAAAGGAAGCCCCTTACCGACCACGCCACCGTCGACCTTCCATATAAATTCCCACCCAAACGCTGATTCAGTGACACTTTCGTCTTTTTCAGGATCATAGGCATGACCCGTAAAGACGATCGCCTCGCCCTCATAAAGAGTCTCGCCACCTGATGAATTGGTTATACTGTCGATATATGCAACGGGCGGCTCACCCGGTGGCTCCTCGGCGACGGTTATGGTAACCGTGTCGGTCGCTGTCGCGCCTTCTCCGTCCGTCGCCGTCAGCGTGATAACATATGTTCCCGCCGCGAGGGCCTCGAAAGACGACGACTCGCCGGTCACCGCCACTGTCACGGGGTCTCCCCCGTCCACGACGGTGTACGACCAGACGAGAGAATCTCCCGTCAAATCAGCGTCCTCAGCGTCCGTGGCGGCACCTCTGAGCGTTATGGTATCGCCAATGGCATGACTTGAGTCGCCATTTACCGGACTGCTGATGTCCACATCCGGCTCTTCGTTATTAACCGCGCCCGTTATCTCTATGGAAATCTGATCGGTCGCCTGTTCTCCCGTGTTCCTGTCCGTTACAGTCAGCGTGATTGTATGCGTCCCCACCGACAGGTCATTAACCGAAAAGCATTCCATCCGCCCTATTACACCATCGATATCGGATGTCCATTCAAAGGGATAATCGAACCAGATGTATGTCCGCAGTTCATTGCCATCTTTGTCATAACCGCTTCCCTGGAAAAATATGTCAGTGCCTCGCGAGAAGACGGTATTATCGGCAGGAGAGTCAATAAATGCTCTCACGGACATTGGTTCGGCGTTCAGGACAGGTAGACCGTCAAGCATCATGCCCATACCCGTTCTCGACATATTCATATTCATCTGGAACGCGACAAGATTTCTATCCGATGAAAACCGTATATACGATGCGTCGCTGATATCGCTGAGAAACAAGGTCCTCGCCGTTCTAACTTTCTTAGAATGGCCATGCATTATAGCTGTTGTGGACGCTACCTCTTCACCACTGTTAGCATAGGCAGTGAAAACAACTTCCGCATCTTCTTCTTCAGTGTTAACAATAGCTATGCCCGTGAATTCGGTGTCACCATAAACAGGATCCACCATCTTGGGGAATATTCCCCCTTTTCGTTGCGTTCCCACCGGAGAGAATCCTGCATAACTGTTGCTCGTAGCAAATAGATTGAGACCCGTCAGGCTGGACGTGGATGACATTTCCAGCCACGCGGCCTCTTCAGGCATGGCAAGGTCTCCAGAGCCCACCATCTCAATAAATTTGCCGCAACCCTCAAGAGAAATTTCCCGAGGCTCTGAAAGGAGCTGATTCCCCAATGCATCGTATGGGATGATATCAATACTGCACGAATCATCAGAGGGATTGTAGGCCACAAGCCCGGTTTTCCACACGGCATCATTTGGAATATGCGAATAATGTATACTGGTTACGAGGTCGCCCTTCATAAGGACACCGCACAGCCAGTTATCTTTTTCGAGTGTCGTCACTCCGACAATACCGTTTGCATTTCTCAAGACAGCGGAATTGATCCCGAGTTCCGCATCTCCTCCAAGGAGAGCTTTAAGCGTTAATGTCTGGTATGCTCGCGCTCCTAGTGTTATCGAATGTATATATCCATTGTTAAATTCAAGTTCGAGTTCCCTCGAAGAGTCCGCCGTATTAAGAATACCGAACTCGGTATCCCATCCATCGTTGAATACAACATGAGGGGAATATATATCACCGGTGTTCACATTATCTGACGAAACAGCGGGTATTGCCGCTCGATACCGTCCAGGAATATAATACTTTACATATCCAACGGCATTCCCGCTCGATTTCTCAAGCACAATATACGCGATCTCGTCGGGATCATCGAAGACCTCTCCGACGACAATCTCCTGGCGTCCACTGGCGGCCAGCTTAATCGACTTAGTGACAAGCTCCTCACCATCTTCATTATAGGCAATCAGGTCACCTTCCAACTCCCTGGAAATGCTTGTATTGATCACGCATATTTCCGTTTCCCACTCACCGTCAGTGACAATATGGGGAAAATAGAGGCCGGAGTTTGGTGTTACAGGAGCTACTGGAGGCGGGGTCACCCCACCGTTGCTCGGGGTTACCGTTATTGTCACGGTGTCGGCTCCGCTTGAAAGCCCCCTCTGGTCCGTAACAACCAGTTCAAACGACAGGGTTCCGCCTTCCGATCCCATATCGGGAGCGGTAAACTTTGGGTATGCCGTTGTTCTGTTCTGCACTGTCACCTGCGTGCCATCCCCCGTCTGGGTCCACTGGTACGTTAGTGTGTCACCTTTATCGGGATCGTACGAACCGCTGCCGTCCAGTGTCACAAGATCACCGGCATCGACATTACCCTGATCCGGGCCTGCATCGGCCGTAGGCGCGTGATTGACGACGGGATATTTATAATAGACGGAAACACTCCTGTGATAGCCCTTCTCGCTTAACGGAGTGTATTGCAACCCCGCTGTCCCGCCCACATTTTCAATGCCCGCGGCCGTGTCATTTTCCCCAAGTGAGTAAACATTATAATATTTAAACTCTATGTCACCTGACTCATGTAATATTATCTGAAACGTGTTCGTATATTCTTTTTTGAATTTGTACGGCACATTTTTATATTGTATGATCAATTCTCTGTTCGGCCGGTCCCCCCGGGACTGGTAACGGACTCTCGGCTCGCCTCAGACTTCCGGGAGGAGATACGCCCACATTCCCGCAATGAAATTATCGGCAAAACCACCTCTCGTGGGAATCGGTTCTATCGTTTTCCCTTCCCTGAATATTTTCTCGCTTCCCTCACTGAATGTCAGATACCCGTAACGGGAAACATACACTGTCGAGTAGCTTTTCCCGTAGAAGGGGAAATTAAACCCTATTTTTATCGGAATTCTCGCATACTTATCCGCATTCCATGTTTCTTTTGATATGGTGCTTGTCCATCCTAATTCTTCCCAGGAGAAACTTCCCGTGTCAGAAAAGGTGTACCCTCCTCTATCCGGACCTCCCGTCAATGCCATCGTCCCTGTCGGACACAGCAGGAAAAGCAACATAAGCAACGTGATAAGAGATATTCTGTACTTCATGGGTATCTCCTCTTTCTTAAATAATTGCACACCGTCCATCGCCTTTTGGCAACGCTCCCTATATATCAAAACTACCGTCGTCAAATCCAGCAAAAAACATACCATTTTTATGCATAGTGCATCAGAGCTAACAATTGCCAGTTATTCCGGTGCAGTCTTTACATTCCTTCATTTTTTGATAACTCTGTTCTAAAAGACACCTGGTTATTTTCACCCATTCAGGGTTATTATGCCCGCCATGGATCACGACGGTGGAACTTCATCACACTGAGGCATGGTTCTCATACTACAAGCTCTCTCAATTCGTCCGGCGTATCGACGATGTAATCCGGCCGCGCCCTTTCGAGGCGCGCCCGCGGGTGCCAGCCCCACGTCACGGCAATGACGGTAATGCCGGCCTCTTTCGCCTCCTTGATATCACCCACGGTGTCGCCGATATAATATGCGGCATCCTTGTTCACGCGCCACTTATCGACGGCATCCTTGATCTTCTTCACCTTGCTCAGCGTCTCGTCGGCGCCGAGTATATCGTTAAAGCAGTCGTTACATCCCGTCTTTTCGAGCAGCGTCTCAATGGCGAAACGCGAATTTGACGATATGACGACAAGCGTGCATCGATCCTTCAATTCGCGGAGCACGGGAAAGAGATCGTCAAAGGGATGAATGGCCGTGTAATCGGCATGAGGGATGACGTCGGCAACGGCCCTGTTGAACGCCGCGGCATCGATACCACGTTTGGTCAGGGCGTCATAGAAATTGTCATCGAAGAGGGCGATAAAATCGTCCCGCGTTCCGACAACGGGCGAGCCGATCGCCGCGAGACCGTCACGGACGAGTTTTTCATAAAAATCAAGGGAGTCGACAACGACGCCGTCGAAATCAAAAAGGAGGAGCTTCTGTTCTTTATTCTTCATCAGTACTGTATGTCTTCAATCCTTGGTCATACGGGGCGGTCACGATGCCACGCTCGGTAATAATGGCCTCAATCAAGTGACAGGGGGTCACGTCAAAGGCGGGGTTGTAGACGTCGATCCCGTCGGGAGCCGTCCTGACGCCGCCGACGCTGAGGAGTTCCTCCGCACTGCGTTCTTCAATGGGAATGTCTGCGCCTTCTTTCGTCGTAAAATCGATGGTCGAAAAGGGAGCGGCAACGTACAGGGGAATGCCGTGAGCATGAGCCAGAACGGCCACGCTGTACGTTCCGATCTTGTTGGCCGTATCGCCGTTTGCCGCAATACGGTCCGCCCCGACGATGACGCCGTCTATTTTCCCCTGTTTCATGCAGGCGCCCGCGGCCGTGTCCGCGATCAGCGTAGCGGGGATGCCTTCTTTTTTCATCTCCCACGCCGTGAGGCGCGCACCCTGGAGTACGGGACGCGTTTCGTCGACGTAGACGTGCACCGGCCTTCCCGCCTCGTGAAGGGCCCTTATGACGCCGAGGGCAGTCCCGTAACCGCCCGTGGCCAGGGCCCCCGCGTTACAGTGCGTCAGTATGCCGCCGCCGTGGGGAAACAGGGTACTCCCGAAGGCGCCCATGCGCCTGTTTCGCTCGATATCGTCCGCGGCGATGGCAACTGCCGTGTCCCGGAGGGCACGGCGCACATCATCGATACCGGCACTGTCCTCACAGAGTCGCCGGAAGCGGTCCGTCATACGATCGATCGCCCAGAAAAGATTATACGCCGTGGGCCGTGTCGTTGCGAATTCCGTGCAGATGCGCTGAAACTCATCCGCAAGAGCCCCCGACGTCGAGGCGGGGGATCGGCCGATACCGAGGGCGATACCCATGGCCGCCGCAATGCCGATGGCGGGCGCGCCTCTCACGGTCATGTCGCGAATGGCATTCGCCACATCCCTGTAGTCCTGGAAGGTCAGATACCGTTCCTCATGGGGGAGGGCCTTTTGATCGATCATGACGACCGAGTCTCCGGCCCAGTATACGGGTCGTATCATTGTTTCAACAATTTCTTCTTCAATATATCATTGACGATTTGCGGATTCGCCTTCCCCTGCGTCCGCTTCATCACCTGCCCGACGAAGAAACCGAAGAGCTTCTCCTTACCCGCCCGATACTCGGCAAGCTGCGCTGGATGGGCAATGAGGACCTCGTCGACAGCGGCATCGACGGCGCCGGCGTCGTCGATCTGGGCGAGTCCCTTTTCTTCGATAATGACACGCGGGTCCTTTCCCGTTCGCCACATGTCATCGAAGACGTCCTTGGCGATCTTGCCGCTGATGGTGCCGTCAGCGATGGCGGCGATCATGGCGGCCAGGGCCTCGGACGATACGGGAATTTCTGCGATCTCGATCTTTTCTTCCTTCACGGCAGCGAGGACGGACCCCATCACCCAGTTGCTGGCCGTCTTCGGCTGCCCCGTTCCTTTCGCCACCTCTTCAAAATAATCGGCGAGCGCCCGAGATGCGGTGAGCACCCCAGCGTCATAAGGAGGTATACCGTATTCCCGGACGAAACGATCTCTCTTCTCCAGGGGCAGTTCGGGAAGGCCGCGCTGCACGTCATCGATCCACTCAGGGGAGATCACGACGGGCACGAGATCCGGCTCAGGGAAATAACGATAGTCGTGGGCCTCTTCCTTGCCCCGCATGGAATGCGTTACGCGGCCCTGCGCATCCCAGAGGCGGGTTTCCTGGATAACCGTCCCGCCCCCTTCCAGACAATCGATCTGGCGCTGGATCTCGTAGTCGAGGGCAAGCTGCACGTTCCTGAAGGAATTCATGTTCTTCAATTCCGTGCGCGTTCCGAAGGTCTCCGTGCCCCGCGGCCGGACCGACACATTCGCGTCACAGCGGAAGCTCCCTTCTTCCATGTTGCCGTCGCAGATCTCGAGATAGACAAGTATTTCATGGAGCCGTCTCAGGTAGGCCGCGCCCTCCGCGGGACCTCTCATGTCGGGTTCGCTGACGATTTCAATGAGGGGAACGCCGGTCCTGTTCAGATCGACATAGGTTGAGTCGCCGTCCTCCTCATGAATGGATTTGCCCGCGTCTTCCTCCATGTGAATACGTGTTATGCCGATGGTTTTTCGTGTGCCGTCGTACTCGATATCGATGTGTCCCTTTTCCGCCAGTGGCTCCGCATATTGAGAAATCTGATACCCCTTGGGCAGGTCGGGATAAAAGTAATTCTTCCGGGCGAAACTGTTCACCCGGTTGATACGGCAGTGCGTAGCCAGAGCCATTTTTATGGCGTATTCGACCACTTTTCTGTTCAGTACCGGCAGCACCCCGGGCATCCCGAGACAGACCGGACAGGTATTGCTGTTCGGTGCCGCGCCGAAGCGCGTCGAACAGCCGCAGAATATCTTTGATTCCGTCAATAACTGCGCGTGGACTTCCAGTCCGATGATCGGTTCGTACTCCATTATATGCCGGGCCTCCTTTTCTCCAGCGGCAGGCGAGACTCAACGGCGGCCGCTGCCTGTATCAGTTTGTCCTCCCGAAAATGATGAGCGATGAGCTGCGCCCCCAGGGGAAGACCGGCCGTGCTGTAACCGCAGGGCAATGACAGTGCCGGGACACCGGCGAGATTGATGGAGAGAGTGAATATATCGGTGAGATACATCTGCAGCGGATCATCCACCTTTTCTCCGATACGAAAGGCGGGTGTGGGCGTCGTGGGCGTGAGAATAACGTCGCAGGTCCGGAAGGCGTCGTCGAAATCCGTTTTTATCAATGCCCGCACCTGTGAAGCCTTTTTATAATACGCGTCGTAATATCCCGCCGAGAGGGAGTACGTACCGATCATGATCCTCCTTTTCACTTCGGCCCCGAAGCCGGCGGATCGCGTCGCCTTATAGCTGTCCAGAAGCGTTTCCCCGCCGGAGGACCGAAAACCGTAACGGACCCCGTCATACCGGGCGAGGTTTGAACTCGCCTCCGCCGGGGCGATAATGTAATACGCGGCCACGCAGTACTGCGAGTGAGGGAGCGATATCTCCCGGCACTCGGCCCCCAGCGATTCCATCGTGCGGACGACACCGTCTATGGCCCCCGTAATCTCGGGATCGATCCCCTCGATGAAATACTCACGGGGGATACCCACGGTCCATCCCTCAATACCCCGGGAGAGGTTCTCACGGTAATCGGGAACGGGGTGCGGCACCGACGTCGAATCGGCGGCATCATGACCGGCGAGCACGTTCATCATGATGGCAGTGTCTTCCACATCCTTTGTCAGGGGACCCACCTGATCGAGGGACGAGGCAAAGGCAATCAACCCGTAACGGGACACCCGACCGTATGTCGGTTTCAGCCCCACGACGCCGCAGTGCGCCGCCGGCTGACGGATCGAGCCGCCCGTATCACTGCCGACAGCGGCAATACATTCATCGGCGATGACCGCGGCGGCGGAACCGCCGCTCGAGCCGCCGGGTATGCGGTCACGGTCCCAGGGATTACGCGTCACACCGAAGTACGACGTTTCATTCGAGGATCCCATAGCGAACTCGTCCATGTTTGTCTTACCCACGAATACGGCCCCCGCCTCTTTCAGGCGGCGGATAACCGTGGCATCATAAGGAGGGATGAAATGCTCCAGCATGCGGGAACCGCAGGACGTCCGGGTTCCCTCCGTACAAAGAATGTCCTTGACGGCCACGGGAACGCCCGACAGGGGTTTCAACCTGCCGTCCTTCAGATCCCGGTCCGCCCGGTCTGCCGCTTCGTAGGCGCTTTCCTTCATAAGGGAAGTGTAAGCATTGATCGTCCCGTCAACGACGTTTATTCGATCGTAAACCGCCTCCAGCACCTCGACGGAGGTCACCTCGCCCGCCGCCAGCCTGCTCCGCATATCGTGTATGGTCAGTTCATTGAGAGACATGCCCGCTCCTAGTCGATTACGCGCGGTACGCGGAAATACTCCCCGTCCCTGTCCGGCGCATTATCAAGCGCCCGTTCGGCGCCGAGCGACTCCGTCATTATGTCCTCTCGGAGGACATTGTTCAGCACAAGGGCGTGATTCATAGGTTCCACTCCCGCCGTCTCCACGGCGTTCAGAATCTCCATATACCCGAGGATATCGTTCAACTGGGAAGTGAAGATATCCTTCTCCTCTTCAGAACAGTCAAGACGGGCAAGATGGGCGACGTATTCCACTTCTTTTTTTGTTATTTTCACCATTTCCTCCGGATAACCATGTGGTCTTTGTCACAGATCATTCAGGTCATAGACGCTTTTCACGTGAGGGGCAACACAGGACGGGGTTACTGTGATATCGTCGTAAATCATTCTTTAAAGAAAAAAGAGAGAGCAACGGACAGTTGTTTCTCTCTTTGAGTCAGCACTTTCCCGTATTAAAAAATCAGAACGCCTGCCAGAGCGGATCGATCTGGTCTCTCACCGTTTTGATGACACTGTCGGTGGCGACATCGGCATCGGCTTCAATTCGCGAGAGCTCATCTTCGTTCCGGTGAGTTATTCCCTTCATCTCTTCCAGCACCTTTTTCACCGATTTCTTTAATCCGATTAAGTCGTATCCCCCTTCGAGCAGGACCACCACCTTACCGTCGCAGCATTCGTCGCCGATGTCCAGGAGCACCCGCATGAGCCGGGCGAAACCGTCGGGCGTAACATTCATGCCACCCAACGGGTCTTTATTGTAGATATCAAAACCCGCCGATACCAGGACAAGATCGGGACGGAATATCTGCGCAACGGGCATGAGAAGGCGACGGTATATCTTCACATATTCCCCGTCACCGGGTCCGCTGCGGAGAGGCACATTGATGGTGTATCCCAGGCCGTTTCCCCGTCCAATCTCATTGATGCCCCCCGATCCGGGGTAGAACGGGTACTGGTGCGTTGAAAAATAGAGGACACTGGAGTCTTCGTAGAAAGAATTCTGTGTTCCGTTCCCGTGGTGCAGATCCCAATCAACAATCAGCACCCGCTGAATACCGAACTTATTCAATGCATATCGCGCCGCAATGGCAACATTGTTGAAGAGACAGAAGCCCGCGGCCCTGTCGTGTTCGGCGTGATGGCCCGGCGGCCTGATGAAACAAAAGGCATTGTCAATCCTTTTTTCCATAACGGCATCGACGGCGTTCAATACGCCTCCCACCGCCAAGAGCGCCGTTTCGTATGATTCAGGTGATGTTTCCGTATCGGGGTCGAGATAGGTGCTTTCTTTCCCCGCCGTCCGGGCGACGGTCTCTATATAATCGAAATCGTGTATCAACGCGATTTCATCATGCGTGGCCGGACGCGGTTCAATTATTGTCAGTATCTCTGACATCTCAGGCGTCTCGAGCATTTCGTAAATGGCCTCGAGGCGTTTCGGCGATTCCGGATGGAACATGCCGGTTTTGTGATTCAAATATCTTCTGTCCTTTACAATTCCCGTATTCGCCATAATATATCCTCACCCGAACCTAACGATGCCGTTGAGAAGGTGACACTGATCCTTTTCAGGGGGATACCATTGAAACGCTCTTCATGTGATATACCGTCCAAAGGGTCCGCTGTCTCGCCCTGCGTACTCACCCGTCCTGTCATGTATCGTGAAATTACCCACACCACCACTTGTTCCGCGCTGAATGCAGACATAATATGAGAAATCTTCGTTTGGCAAGGAAATAATCAATCTCTATTCGCTCGCTGTCCCGCTTACGCAATACATGCTGACTGATTATCGCATGATTATCGCAACAGCGGGTTGATGTCTATCACACAATACGCGAAATTGCAAAATCTTTCGATTTTCAGCCTTTGTTTCTCATGCAGTTCTTGTGTAACATCGCACCGTTTGACCACCGGCTATGTCCTATGAGACATAAAAAAGCAAATGCGACCTCAGGTTTGCCTTCTTGTTCTGCAGTCCGAGTTTCTTTCGTATGTTTTCCCGATGGAATCCAACCGTACGCAGAGATACGGACATGACATCGGCAATCTCTTTATTGGCCTTTCCGTCCCTGACAAGGTTAGCCACTTGGATTTCCCGGGGCGTCAGGTTGTAATATCGCGATGAAAGCTTGTTCGAAAAAGGTGAAATGATTTCATTCAAATTTGACTCGACAATATCAATATAGGCGGCCACGTCGTCGTCAAGCTTGCGTCTCTTTATTTTTTCCAGATAGGGGAGTACGAGTTCTTTCACATTGGACAGGATATTCTCTTCAAGGTTTTCTTTGTCTTTCTCTCGGGTCTTGAGAAGCACTTTTAATGCCGTATTCGCTTCCCTGAGTTCGCCCGTTCTCTTCTCGACTTTCGTTTCCATCTCCTCGTATGCTTCTTGCAGCGCCCGTTCCGCCCCTTTCCGTTCGGTGATGTCCCGTACCACGCTGATAACACCGATGACGCGTCCCGATGAATCGCTGAGCGGCGAAACGGTATGCTCGGTTGGGAAGAGCGACCCGTCTTTTCTCTTCATGGTGTATTCACAATTCACCGTCTTTACCTTGTGAAAGACTTCACCGGCCATGCGCTCACTGATGAACTCCTCATAGTAGGCCGCATTCACATGCAGTTTTTCCGTCGACTCACCGATCAGTTCTTCCTCGGAATACCCGAACATTTTCACGAGCGACGCATTGACCCTCAAAACCGTCCGCTCCGGTGTCAAAACAACGATACCCGCCTGAAGCGAGTTGAAGAGACCCCGCATGAGGAGTTCGGACTCACGAAGGGCCCGTTCCGCCTGCTTCCGGTCGATAATACGGGCAAGAGACGCGGCCGTCGAATCGATTATCCGTTGAGTAACACCCGCTTTCTCCACCGCGGCGGCATGTCCCGCAGAAAAGCCGATCTCAATGTAACCGCGTGCTTCTCCACCGATGGTAATATCGGAACGATACACGCCGGTATCGCCGTCGATCTCCGTATCCCCCACATCGTGTTCATCGATTGTTATCCGGGCACGGGTTTCGTCCGGCGGCCAGAGATGGCGGACCGCGTCAACGCATTTCAGCAGGATCGTCTCAACGGGAAGATCTCGACACACGGCGAGCGTCTCATGGATAACCAGAATACGGTCGATATCGTATCCACTTTCCCTCGTTTTCGGGGAGTTTCCTCTCATTTCTGCTCATTCCGCGCATGACCCGCAACGTCTCACACCGGCATTCGCATGTACTTCAACCGGCGATACGCTTGGCATACGCAAACCTCCGTTCATAAAAAAACAGGAGCTTTTCCATCAGATTGCGGCACAGTGATGGAAAACACCTGTCGATAGAGGACGTATTCCCTTCCGTCACACTGTGGTGACAGAGAGTCATTATGTTATTCTCTTTCCCACCCAGGAGGTCGATAACAGGAAACACATTTCAGTACAGAGCGTAATCCCTATCGTTACAATGCATCATCGTCGTTCTTTTTGTGCTCGATCTCATCCTGGTCCTTGACGGTCTTCTTAAAATTCTTGATGCCCTTTCCCAGGGCTCCCCCGATTTCAGGAAGTTTTCCCGCACCGAAAATGACGAGGATGATGACAAGGATGATGACGAGTTCGGGCATCCCGATTCCAAACATTTATTTTTCCTCCTGGAAACAAATCAGTGTTGTAAGGTACTGGGTGAAGATTAAGACACCTTGCCGTTAAAGTCAAATACATCTTGCATGCGGGATAAGTAAAATAATGTGCATTCCGGCGCAAAAAAGGATATTATATTTCGTCGTGCGAGACCATGACTCTCCGCTCCACGGTCAGCGTGCTAATCGCACAATGACCGTGAAATGCATGAAAACGTATTGACAAAAGAATCATAATAACTATATTTGCCACTCGATGACAAAAAGAAAGGACCCATTACATGTTCGGAATCGGAATGCCCGAACTTATTCTCATCCTTGTTGTTGCTCTCGTCATCATCGGTCCCAAGAAACTTCCCGATATCGCCAACGCACTCGGGAAAGGGTTCGCGGAATTCAAGAAGGCCACCGATGATATTAAAAGCACCGTCAGCATGAGTGATACGAAAAGCGAACCGGTCGAGAAGAAGACGGACGAGACGTCACAAACTCCTGCGGATAAAATCCCTCCGCCGGAAACCACATCCGACGACGATGAGGAAAACCTCCCCCTTCCCTGAAAGCTCGGTGGTGTGATTCCGTGACGCACCGGCCTTTTTCCATCTTTCAGGGCAACCATACGACAGAGATATGCCTATGACTGAACAAGACAACAACAAAATGCCCTTTACAACGCACCTGGAGGACCTGAAGAAAATCATGGTGCGGAGCCTGATCGGAATCGGCATCGGCTTCGTACTCTGCTACCTTGTAAAGGAGAGGCTCTTCACCATACTCGCCGCACCGCTGTCGCAGGTGATGCCCGAGGGCAGCACAATGGTGTACACCGGCCTGCCCGAGGCTTTTTTTACATACCTCAAGATATCGCTTTTCGCCTCTATTTTTCTTACCGCACCGTACTGGCTGTATCAAGTGTGGTCATTCGTGTCGCCGGGGCTCTATGACAGTGAAAAGAAGTATGTCTTTCCCTTTGTCATCGTTTCATCGCTGTTCTTTATCGGCGGCGCCCTTTTCGCGTATTACATCGTTTTCCCCTTCGGTTTCAAATTCTTCGTGGCCTTTACGACGGAATTCATCAAACCGATGATTTCGGTCAAGGAATTCCTGTCCTTCAGCATGAAACTCCTGCTGGCATTCGGCGTTATTTTCGAGCTGCCGATCTTCATGTTCTTTCTGGCGAAAGTGGGACTGGTCTCCTCACAAACATTGTCCGTCAAACGGAAATACGCCTATTTGCTCGTTTTCGTTGTCGCAGCCTTTTTCACACCACCCGATGTCGTTACCCAGGTGCTGATGGCATTCCCGCTCATGGTACTGTATGAAATAAGCATATGGGTGGTGCGATTTGCCGAGAAAAAGAAAAAAGCATCGGCTGATGACGAAGAAACCGACCTCGACGACGAAGAAGAAGCTTCATGACCGATAACGATCACCCGACCGACGCTAGACCGCTGAAAAGAAAGAGACTTTTTGTGTCGATAGTGACGAAGGTCCTGATCTTTCTGTGCCTGTGCGGTGTGCTGACCGCAGCGGGCGTCGGGATATTCGTCTATAACCTGGCGCAGGACCTGCCGAGTATCGCACCGCTGAAGGATTACCGGCCCAGCATTATTACGAAGGTTTTCAGCGATGACGACACGCTCATTGACGAGTTTTACCTGGAAGACAGAAAGATCATCGAGGTTACGCTCTTGCCGAAGTACGTCATTCAGGCATTTGTGGCCGCTGAGGACGCCCGTTATTTCCAGCACGGCGGCGTGGACATCAAGAGCATCGCTCGTGCTTTTTTCAAAAATATCGAGGCGGGTCATATTGTTCAGGGAGGCAGCACTATCACGCAGCAGGTGGCGAAATCACTCTTTCTCACCCCCAAGAAAAGTTATATCCGCAAGTTGAGAGAAGCTATCCTTTCCTACAAGATTGAGAAGTATCTAGAAAAATATGAAATACTGAACCTCTACTTGAATCATATTTACCTCGGCCACGGGGCTTATGGTATCGAATCGGCGGCGCAGAAATACTTTGCAAAAAATGCCGTCGATCTCACACTCGGGGAAGCGGCCCTCCTCGCCGGTCTTCCGAAGGCCCCCAGCTGGTATTCACCTAATCTTCACCCGAAACGTGCCCGTTCTCGACAGGCGTACGTTCTCGAAAGAATGGCGGAAGACGGCTATATTACCGACAAAGAAAAAACCGAAGCCCTCTCAGCGCCCCTCGTCGTGAGGGAATCATCATCGGAAGAAAAAATCGCACCCTATTTCACGGAGAACGTCAGGAGATATGTACAGAAAAAATACGGCAGTGACGTACTCTATAAAGAGGGACTCGCAGTCTATACAACGCTAAATATCGATATGCAAAGAGCTGCGCGCGAAGCGGTGGAACAGGGGTTGAGGGAACTCGACAAGCGCCAGGGGTACCGGGGACCGATCAGGCGGATCCCGAAAGAAGAATTCGACGCATTCATCGCCGAGACCGGCGAGAAACTGGGAGACGGCGTCCCTGAAAATGCAGAGATGTTGAATGCGCTCGTCACCAGTGTGGACAGCGAAAACAAGACCGTTACCGTTCGAATCGGACAATGGACGGGCACGTTGCCGGTAAAGAACATGAAATGGGCGCGGGTGCCGAACCCCGCAATCTCCTACAAATCCGTGGAAGTCACCGACCCGGCCGACGTCCTGCAGGAAGGATACGTCATCGCAGTACGGATCGTCGACATCGACACGACTGAGGACGAACCCCGCTTCACCGTTGCCCTGGAACAGAAACCGGAAGTTCAGGGTGCGCTCATCTGCATGGACGCGAAGACGGGGACAATAAAGGCAATGGTGGGTGGACGGGACTACGATGCGAGCGAGTTTAATCGAGCCACCCAGGCATGCCGCCAGCCGGGATCCGCATTTAAACCGATAATATACACCGCCGCATTCGACAAGGGGCTGACTCCGGCAACAGTGGTCATGGACAGCCCGATCATATACCGGGACACGCTGAAGGACAGCCTGTGGAAGCCTCAGAATTTCTCAGAAAAATTTTATGGTCCTACCATTCTCCGAACCGCATTGATCAATTCGAGGAATCTCGTCACCATTAAAATCGCTAAGGACATCGGTGTCGACTATATCGCCGATTACGCACGGAACATGGGAATCGAGTCTCCTCTCTCTCACGATCTCTCCATGGCCCTGGGAAGTTCGGCGGTCACCCTTGAGGAGCTGGTGCGCACCTACAGCGTCTTTGCGAACAGCGGGAGAAAGACCTCCCCTATTTTTATTCGAAAGATCGTTGATCGCACGGGACACGTACTGGAGGAAAACGAACCTCATACGGAGCAGGTTGTTGATCCCCGTATCGCGTACATCACCACCCACCTTCTGGAAGAGGTCGTCCAGAGAGGTACCGGCTGGCGCATCAGGGCGCTCGGTCGACCCGTCGCCGGAAAGACGGGGACGACGAACGAGCAGAAAGACGCATGGTTTATCGGTTTTACCCCGTCGATTATTACCGGGACATGGGTCGGATTCGACGATCTCAAACCGCTGGGGAAATATGAAACCGGTTCCCGTGCGGCGAGTCCCATCTTTCTCTATTTCATGGAAAAGGCACTGGCCGGCATGCCCGTTGAATCGTTTCCCGTCCCGGACGGTGTCGTCTTTTCAAGGATCGATCCTGAAACGGGACTCCTTGCCTCACCCGATGCAAAGGATTACGTTTTTCAGGCCTTCCTGGAAGGAACGGAACCCGTGGAGTATGCAGCGGATTCACAACGAAAAGCCGATGAGACATTGAAAAGTGACCTCGACAACCTTATGCAACTTGAGCAGGCGCGGTGACGTTTTGTAATCCATGCCGCGGGTTTTCCAGAGTTGTCGAAGGAATCTTAAACTCGTTCGAATTATATTTATTTGCAACACAGTAGTGGAAAATAAAATTTCCTTGACAACCACAACCGATTTGGATAGAGAATAACCAAGTTTTACATTAAAGAGGTAAAGAACAATGACATGCCGTGTGGATGTAGCTGTTTCTGTAGGCGTACTTCTCGTAGTACGACGGGGGACCGCTGTTCGTCCATAAGGGATGATAGAGAAAACGAGCCGCGGGACCCGGAAGTGCCCGCGGCTTTTTTTATGGGAAAAGCCGCGACGCATACCGTCTGCGGCTTTTTTATTGCGTATGAAAGGAGCACCAATGGAAACAACAGGCGCACAGACACTGGTTGAAACACTGGCGCGAAACGGCGTGACATCAATCTTCGGCTACCCCGGGGCGAGCACCCTGCCCATACACGATGCCCTGTCAAAGAGCGGTATTCGTCACTACCTCATGCGTCACGAGCAGGCGGCGGCTCACGCCGCCGACGGATACGCCCGGGCAACGGGTAGAATAGGAGTGTGTCTCGCCACGTCGGGACCGGGAGCCACAAACCTTGTAACGGGCATCGCCACGGCGTACATGGACTCAACACCGCTACTCGCCCTGACCGGCCAGGTCAGGACGAAGCTGCTGGGCAGCGACGCCTTCCAGGAAACAGACATCATCGGCATCACCATGCCCATTACAAAGCACAGTTACCTGATAAACGACGCCGCTCAGATCGAGGCAACAATAGAAGAGGCGATTTCTATCGCAGAGAGCGGCCGTCCCGGCCCCGTGCTTGTGGATCTGCCCTTCGATGTTATGGCGGCCAAGGACGTACCACAAATGAAGGCATCCACCAAACGGAAGGAACCTTCGACAAACGGCTGGAGAAAGAAGGATAACGGCGACCACCTGAAGCGCATCGCCCAGTTTCTCAATACGGCGGAAAAACCGGTTATCATCGTCGGCGGCGGGGTGAAGCTGGCCCATGCCTGCACGGAGCTGAGCGACCTTATCAAAAGGGCGAAAATCCCCTTCGTCAGCACAATGATGGGTATCGGGTCCGTGGCGTCGCCGAATGGTCTGAATCTCGGCTTTATCGGCACGCACGGCAATGAACTCGCCAATCACACGATTCACCGTTCCGATTTCATCCTGGCGATCGGCGTTCGTTTCAGCGACCGGAGCACCGCCGTCGTCGAAGAGTTCGCGCCCTTCGCCACCATTGCTCAGATCGATATCGATCCCACGTCGATCAGCAAGAACATAGACACCGATCTCGCCGTCATTGACGATATTCGAAAGGCCCTGACGGAGTTGAGCCCCCTCATGCAAGAAACCAACAGAGACGAATGGCTCACGCGCATTCAGAAGAAGAAGGACACGCTTTTCCGTAAAGATTCCTCTGCGGGCTGCGGCCCGGCGGGCGATCTTATCAGGCAGGTCCAGGAGGCATTGCACGGCGACGCCACGGCGGTGACCGATGTCGGACTCAACCAGATATGGACACTGCGCAACTGGCAGGCCCGACAACCGCGCACTCTCCTGACGCCCGGCGGCCTGGGTACAATGGGATTCAGTGTCCCCGCCGCTTTCGGTGCCGCCGTGGGCACACCGGACAGGAGTGTGGTCGTGTTCTCCGGCGATGGAGGCCTCCTGATGAACATTCAAGAGCTTGCCTCTGTTTTTCACCACAATGTTCCGTTAAAAATCGTCGTGTTCAACAACGGCAATCTCGGCATGATCCGCCAGATACAGGATCTCTTCTACGGATCCCGCTTCTCCGACTCCAATCTGGGCAGCCACATCGATCTCGTTGCCATTGCCCGGGGATTCGGCATTGAGGCGGAACGCGTCCTCGCGGAAAAACCTGAAGCGGGCATTGAAAAAATGCGGAAGAGCACGGGTCCCTTCCTGCTGGAAGCCGTTGTTGATTCAAATAATTACGTTTTCCCCATTGTGCCGCCGGGTCGCTCCAATGTGGAGATGATCCACGAAAAAATGGGATAACGACACATAACAGTAAGGAGCTAAAGCGTGATTGAAAAACGTCATCTTCTCTCATTGTATGTCTACAACAAACCCGGGGTCTTGTCGCGAATATCGGGGGTGTTTGGACGTCTCGGATGCAACATCAAGAGCCTCTGTGTTGCGGAAACGACCGATCCCAACGTATCACGTATCACGCTCATCAGCCTGTCCGATTCGCGTTTTACGGAAAAAATCATGAAGAACCTGGACAAACTGGTTGATGTGATCGAGGTACAGGATATCGACCCCTCTCACTCCGTCGAACGTGAAACGATGCTCGTCCGTATCGCCGTTACCGAAGACAACAGGGCGGATGTCATGCGGGCCGTGGATATGTTCGGGTGCCTGATTGTGTCCATGAGTGATACGTCCTGCATTCTTCAAATCAACGGGAGCAAAGACACGATCGAAACGGTACTGTCCTACTTGTCGCCGCTGGGCATCGAGGACCTCGCGCGGACGGGGGTCATTGCATTGAGACAGGAAACACAGGACAAAATGTGCTGAAACATGAACTATTCTCTTGACATTCGCAAACCGGCTTGTTAGATAACTGAAGCACCCCTGCGGTGGTTACAAAAAGGTAATGCGGATGTTCAGAGAAATCATCGCCATTATTATCGCCATAATTATCATTACTCCCGTTATGATGGGGGCTGTGTGATGGTTTAACCTCTGAATGAATAGAAAGTTAAAAGCCGTTGCCAGCCCTGGCAGCGGCTTTTTTGTTGAAAAACAAAAAAGGAGGAAAATGCGGTGGAACTACGCGGCTGTGAGATTCTCATAAAAACACTTCTTCAAGAGGGCGTGGATACGATCTTCGGCTATCCCGGAGGTGCAGTTCTTGATATTTATGACGAACTCTACCACTCTGATATTCGCCACATACTGGCACGTCACGAACAGGGGGCGGCCCATGCGGCTGACGGATATGCCCGTTCTTCGGGTAAAGTCGGGGTCTGCCTTGTCACATCGGGTCCGGGTGCGACAAATACCGTGACGGGCATCGCAACGGCCTACATGGATTCCGTTCCCATGGTTATCCTGACAGGCCAGGTCCCCACCCGCTTTATCGGTACGGACGCCTTTCAGGAAGCGGATATCACCGGCATCACCCGTCCCTGCACGAAACACAATTTCCTTGTCCGCCGCGTGGAAGACCTCGCGCGGACGGTGAGAGAAGCTTTCCACATCGCCCGTACGGGCCGGCCGGGCCCGGTACTGGTCGATCTGCCCAAGGACGTGGTCCAGACGGTGACTGAATACGTGCCTGCCGCCGATCCGGCGGACGCTGCGGATCGGTCACCCGTCACCATCGACGAGGGTCAGCTTCGACATACTTTTGAACTGATCGACAAGGCCGAACGGCCCGTTATTCTCGCGGGAGGCGGTATTATCATGGGAAAGGCCTCCGACGACCTGTATCGGTTCGCATCACGTCTCTCCATACCGGTGACCTCCACGCTGATGGGGATGGGTGCCTTCCCGGGCACCAACCCACTGTGGCTCGGCATGCTCGGCATGCACGGCACTTATTATGCAAATATGGCGGTCAGCGAGTGCGACCTCTTGCTGACCATCGGCGTCCGTTTTTCGGACCGCGTCACGGGCAAGATCGCCAGTTTCGCTTCAAAGGCGAAGACGATCCAGATCGATATCGATGCCGCATCCATCAACAAGGTTTTTTCCGTCGATATTCCCATTGTCGGTGACTGCAAGAGCGCTCTTCAGCTCCTGAACCGCTTCGCCGATGAACGCAAGGATACCGATAGCAGGAAACGACCCCAATGGCTCGATCAGGTCATGGAATGGAAAAGTGGCAAGCCCCTTAAGTATTCACCGAACGGCGGCACCATCAAGCCGCAGAACGTCATTGAAACACTGTACAAGCTGACGGAGGGCGACGCCATCATCACCACGGAAGTGGGACAGAATCAGATGTGGGCCGCCCACTATTATCATTTCGACAAACCGAACCGCTTCCTCACCTCGGGCGGTCTCGGTACGATGGGATACGGATTCCCCGCGGCCATCGGCGCACAGGCGGCCTTCCCCGACAAGACGGTGATTGATATCGCCGGTGACGGCAGTATTCAGATGAACATCCAGGAACTGGCGACGGCGGTGAGTCACAACCTGCCCGTCAAAATCGCCATACTGAACAACGGATATCTGGGCATGGTCCGCCAGTGGCAGGAAATCTTTTACGGGAAACGCTACTCTCACACCGATATCGGCGAGACGTCACCTGATTTTGTCCGTCTTGCCGAGGCATACGGCGCCACGGGCCTGAGGGCGATGAAACCCGAAGAGGTGGAACCGACGATCCGGAAGGCCCTCGATACACCCCGTCCCGTCATCATGGACTTCGTCGTCGAAGCGGAAGAAGGGGTCTACCCCATGGTCTTTCCCGGCGGCTCAATCTCGCAGATGACCCTTGACAGCAAAGAACTTACCAATAAGTGAAAGGATACAATCACATGGAAGTCAGGAATCACACGCTCACTCTCATTGTCAACAACAAACCCGATGTCCTCGCCCGCATCGCCGGCACTTTCAGCGGGCGCGGATTCAATATCGAAAACATCAGCGCCAACATCACCCTCGATCCGACCGTCACGAAGATTACCATTGTCACCCGCGGCGATACGGCGACGGTCATCAAGATCAAAAAACAGCTGAAAAAACTCGTCGACGTCATCAGTGTCACTCAGCACGAGAACGGATCGTCACAGCAGCGTGAAATGATTCTTTTCCGCATCGAGACGGATGGCACAAATGCCCGGGAGATAACGGAAACGGCAGAGAAGGCAGGCTGTTCAGTCATTTCCCGCACCTCCGAGGATCTCGTTATCGAATGGACGGGAACGGCGGAAAGCGCCGACCATGTCATCACGCTGCTTTCGACTTATTCCATCAGGGACATGTCGCGTTCAGGCATTGTCGCCCTGTAGAAAATCTTTTATAACTGTGCATAAATTTCTTATATAACCGACAATAATAATGAGAAAAGGAGAAAGGTAATGACACAAATCAACATCGGCGGAATCACTGAAGAAGTAATCACGGCCGACGAATTCACTCTCGACAAGGCGCGGGAGGTTCTCAAGAATGAAACCATCGCCATCCTTGGATACGGAGTCCAGGGACCGGCTCAGGCACTCAATTTAAGAGACAACGGTTTCGAAGTCATCATCGGCCAGCTGGAATCGGACAAGCAATACTGGGACAAGGCGATAGCGGACGGATTCGTGCCCGGGAAGACCCTGTTTTCGGTTGAAGAGGCGGCCCGTCGGGGTACCGTCATACAGTATCTGCTGTCGGACGCCGGCCAGATGGCGACATGGCCCGCAGTGAAGGAATGCCTGAACGAGGGTGACGCCCTTTATTTTTCTCATGGTTTCTCCATCGTGTACAAGGACCAGACCAAAATCATTCCTCCGGATAACGTTGACGTTATTCTGGTAGCTCCCAAGGGATCGGGACGGAATGTCCGGCTCAACTTCCTCGACGGCAGCGGCATCAACTCCAGTTACGCCGTATTTCAGGATTACACGGGACGGGCGAAAGAACGCACGCTCGCCCTGGGTATCGCCATTGGTTCCGGCTATCTCTTCCCGACCACCTTTGAGCAGGAAGTGTACAGCGATCTCACGGGAGAACGGGGCGTGCTCATGGGATGTCTCGCCGGGGTCATGGAAGCCCAATATAATCTTTTGAGAAAGCATGGACATTCTCCGAGTGAGGCCTTTAACGAAACGGTCGAAGAACTCACCCAGAGTCTCATTCGCCTTGTGGGAGAGAACGGCATGGACTGGATGTACGCCAACTGTAGCACGACGGCGCAGCGAGGTGCTCTGGACTGGAGAAAACCTTTTCGTGACGCCGTCGCTCCCGTGTTTGATGAACTCTACGAAAGGGTCAAATCGGGCAAGGAAACGGCGATTGTGCTCAAGTCAAACAGTGACCCCGACTATCGCAAGAAGCTGGACAAGGAACTCGAAGAAATGCGGAACATGGAAATGTGGCAGGCGGGCGCTGTGGTGCGGGCTCTCCGTCCCGAACGTCGTCACGAATAGAGGAGGATAATACCATGCGCAGCGATCTGATGAAAAAAGGTTTCGAACGTGCTCCGCACCGTTCTCTCTTCAAGGCCATGGGCTATACGGACGAGGAGCTTGCCCGGCCGATGATCGGTGTAGTCAACTCAGCGAATGAAATTATACCGGGGCATGTCCATCTGGATACCATTAATGAAGACGTCAAGGCGGGTATCCGCATGATGGGAGGAACACCCGTGGAATTCCCCACCATCGGGGTCTGTGACGGCATCGCCATGGGACACACGGGCATGAAATATTCTCTCGCCAGCCGGGAACTCATCGCCGATTCCATCGAAATCATGGCGACGGCACACCCCTTTGACGGGCTCGTCATGGTGACGAACTGCGACAAGATCGTCCCCGGTATGCTTATGGCTGCTCTTCGCATCAACATTCCCACCGTCGTCGTCAGCGGCGGTCCCATGCTGGCGGGTATACTGAACGGAACCCCCGTCGACCTGATCAGTGTCTTCGAAGGCGTCGGTAAAATCAAATTGAACACGCTCACCGAAGCGGGACTGAAGGAACTGGAGGACACCGCCTGTCCGGGATGCGGATCCTGCTCCGGCATGTTCACGGCAAACTCCATGAACTGCGTCACCGAAGCTCTCGGACTCGGGCTCCCCGGAAACGGGACGATCCCCGCCATCGATGCGGCACGCCGCCGCCTCGCGAAAAAAGCGGGCATGCAGGTCATGGAACTTCTGGAAAAAAACATCAGGCCCCGGGATATTGCCACCCTCGATGCCTTCAAGAATGCCATCGCCGTGGACATGGCGCTGGGATGTTCGACGAATACGGTGCTTCACATTCCTGCCGTAGCGAATGAGGCAGGCATCACCCTGGACCTCGATCTTTTCAACGAGATCAGTTCGAAGACACCGAACATCTGCAAATTGAGTCCCGCCGGACCTCACCATCTGGAAGACCTGAATCAGGCGGGTGGCATCCAGGCAGTCATGAAAGAAATCAGTACACAGGGAATCCTCAACCTCGACGTTATGACAGCAACGGGGAAAACGCTCGGCGAAAACCTCCAGACGGCAACAGTCAAGAACCGTACCGTCATCCGCTCGTTGGACGATCCCTATAATACGGAAGGCGGTATCGCCATACTCAGGGGCAACCTCGCACCGGACGGGGCTGTGGTGAAGCAGTCAGCCGTCTCCCCCGATATGATGGTCAACGAGGGACGTGCCCGGGTCTTCGATACCGAAGAAACGGCCATCGAAGCCATTCTTGGCGGTCAGATCGTCGCAGGAGACATCGTGGTGATTCGCTATGAAGGACCGAAGGGCGGTCCGGGCATGCGGGAAATGCTGTCGCCCACGTCGGCGATCGCCGGCATGGGTCTGGACACGTCCGTCGCCCTCCTGACGGACGGGCGTTTCAGCGGCGGTACGCGCGGTGCGGCAATCGGTCACATCTCTCCCGAAGCCGCCGAGGGCGGTCCCATCGGGCTTATCGAGGAAGGAGACCGGATCGCTATCGATATCCCTTCGAAAACGATCACACTTCTCATCAACGATGCGGAAATGGAACGGCGCAAAAGCGTATTCAAGCCGCGCCCGCCGGCGATAACCTACGGCTATCTCGGCCGCTATGCCTCGATGGTAACCTCTGCCAGCACGGGTGCGGTTTTCAAGAAATAATCCGTTGATACGCATTCAGGGGGGCGGTCGAATGATCGTCCTCCTTTTCTGTTGCCTCTTTCCTTTACTTAAACTAAAAGGGTTCCCTGTATATTCCGCTTCTTGTTCTATTATCGGTATATTCAGTGACACAGGATATGCTCCCCTGCACAGGCGGGGTGTTTTATCGATTTCTTACGTCGCATCGCCTGCATCCGCTCATGTCATCGCCGAATTGAGAAAATTCAACATTCATCGGCCGATTTTCATACCGGTCAACCGTCCTCGACAACCATGGATGAATTCCGCTTTCTTTTATTCATCAACGGCGGTCAAACACCGATCAAAGGTAAAACAATATCGACCGCTTAGCGCGGATTCTTCCATTCGTATCAGGTCAATTCACAATATAAACAGGAGGTTAAAAATAGTTTGACAAACATGGGCAAAAAAATTACTCTCAGTACAAGAAATAAAAATTTCACAGTGTGATGGCAGTAAGGAAGATTATTTCAAAATTCCTATTAATTTTCCTAAACCGAGGAAAGGAGTCGAGGTATGGTGAAAAGGAAACATGCAGCGTTAATTGTCGCACTCGTCGTTTTATCGTTGATCTTTGTCACACCAACCTTCGGGGCGAAGAAATTTTTCGCCATCGCAACAGGAGGGACGGGAGGCACCTACTATCCCCTCGGCGGAGCCCTCGCACAGGCCCTGTCGACAAAAATACCCGATCTTATCGTGACGGCCCAGTCGGGGAACGCATCCACGGCCAATCTTAATCTCATCGCACAGCATCAGATCGAATCGGCATTCGTTCAGAACAATACGGCATATCAGGCCTATACGGGGACGGATCAGTTTGAAGGGAGAGCCGTCAAGAACGTCCGGGGCATCGCGTCTCTCTATCCGGAAGTGATCCAGATCCTCACGCTGAAAACATCAAAGATCACCAGCGTAGCGGATCTTGCCGGAAGACGAGTGATCCCCGGCGACAGAGGCAGCGGCACGGCCGTCGACGCGGAGAACATCTGCAAATCGGCCGGTATCACCTTCGATGATTTCGGTTCACTCGACTGGTTGTCATTCGCCGGTATCGCGCAGCGCATGAAAGACGGTCAGGCGGACGCCGGCTTCATCACCGCCGGCATCCCCACCTCGTCTGTTATGGAACTCGTTTCCCAGACCGATATCAGCATTGTCGACATAGACGACGCGCTCATCAAGAAAATCACCGATACGTGGCCCTTCTACGCGAAAGTGACCATTCCCGTCGGTATATACCGGGGTATTGACCAGCCGGTTGACACCGTGGCCGTTATGGCCCAGTGGGTGACGGATGAGGCCGTTCCCGAAGACATTATCTATGAATTGACAAAGGCCCTCTGGGAAAGCGGAAAGCACGTCCTCAGGAAGAAAGGTACGGAAGCGGATGAGGCACCGAGTGCGGCCGCCATTATGGCACAGGTCCATGCGAAGGGTAAGGATGTGACACTGGAGACGGCCCTGGACGGTATGGCCATTCCGCTTCATCCGGGTGCAGCACGATACTACAAGGAAAAAGGGTTGATAAAGTAATCGGCGTTGTCCTGAATGAACTCATCACGGAGACTGGGCACCGCTCATAACGGTGCCCAGTTTTTTCTCATGCGGAAGAAAACCGTTATCGTCCTTCTTATCATCGGCAGTGCTTTCGTGCTTTGTCTCCCGCGTCATGCACTCCAGATCACGGCAGGGCACAATGGACCCATTGTTTTTATTCGTCTCGTACACCCGTATGACACATTATCGCTCGGGTTTATTCACTCTGTCGAACATTGCCCCGTCCGGGACCACATCATGATTGACGATCGCTATCGCCTCGTAACCTATGCAACAGAATACTGGTCCAGCCGGACAGGACTTCCTTATGCCGCTTTCGGGAATGAACATTTCAGTGTTGTGGGCGATCACTTCCGTATTTCCAACATGCATCGTGTTATTCCCGCAATTTATCAATGGGTTGATACACAATACAGGAACGTCTTACAATTCGGGGACGGCACGGAGATCGCCCTCGCATCGCTCGCCGGAAACACTCTTCTGGAGATTAAACTCGTCACGGTTTTGCTCTATCGCTACCTGCTCATCCAAGGACAACTTTTCTTTCATTAGGGGGGTATCATGGTTGACGAAACAAAACAGGACAATATTGATAATATATTAAATAACGAAGCAGAGATTGCAAAATACGATCCCGAGTTTCGGTTTCGGACACTCTCCGGCGTGACAATGAAGCTCGCCTTCGTCATGACCCAGATTCTCTCCATCTTCCACATCTATACGGCGGGTTTCGGCGTTTTTCAGGAGTGGCGTCACCGGGCCTTTCACCTGGCCTTCGTGTTGCCCCTTGTTTACCTTCTCTATTCCATCAGAAAAGATGGCACGGAAGGCAAGAAACATTTCGTTTATGATATTATGTACGGCTTGATAGCGAGTTCGCTGACCACATCTATTTTTCGGGAGATTCTTCACCTGTCTTCTTTCGGCGCCGTTTTCGTCGCCTTCGTTACCTTTGTTCTTGTGATCTACTTTAAGCGCCGGCAATTTTTCTCGGGGAAAGTCTTCGTCTACAGCGATTTCGTCGTGTTCACGGCACTGGTGACGGGCTTCTTCTTCGGCATCTATAAGGCGTATTACTCCATTGATTTCAAAGAGGTATTCAATCAACCGAACATATCGCTGCTCTTCTGGAGCATCCTTCTTTTCCTGACACTCCTGTGCATCGTCTCCCTTTTCATTATCAAGTGGGCCAATGCCGCATTGTCCCTATTCAGAAGCGGCACCTTCAACTACCAGCACGACAACATACCCTATTTCGACGTCTTCATGGCCATGTTCGCAACGGCCTTTTCCGTCTTTATCTTCCTTGAATTCAACAGTCTCGTCTTCCGCGCCGGCCTACCCCTCCAGCTCGACCTCGTCATCGGCGGGTTCGCCTTCATTCTCATTCTGGAAGGCGCCCGGCGGAGCATCGGGCCGCCGCTTCCGATTATCTCATTTCTCGTCCTCATCAACTGTTACCTCGGACCCTATTTTCTCAATATACCGGGGCTGAGTTTTTTCGCCCACCGCGGTTATTCCATTGACAGGATCATCGAACACATGTTCCTTGGAACGGAGGGTATTTACGGCATTCCCCTCGGCGTTGTGGCAACCTTCGTCTTCCACTTCGTCCTTTTCGGCATATTTATTTCGAAGACCGGACTGGGTCAGCTCTTCATGGACCTTGCCATGGCCCTGGCGGGATGGTCCGCCGGCGGTCCCGCGAAAGTATCCGTCATCAGCAGCGGCTTCATGGGCTCCATCAGCGGCAGTTCCATCGCCAACACGGTGACAACGGGGGCTTTCACTATTCCCCTCATGAGAAGGGTGGGATACCGGCCGCAGTTTGCCGGCGCCGTCGAGGCGGCATCATCGACGGGCGGTCAGCTCATGCCGCCCATCATGGGCGCCGCCGCCTTTATCATGGCCGAGTTTCTCGGTATACCGTACATCAAGATCGCCGCATGCGCCGTTGTCCCGGCGATCCTGCACTTTTTCGCCATTGCAACGATGGTCCACTTCGAAGCCAAAAAGAGCGGGCTCGTCGGTCTCCCCCGTGAGACCCTCCCCAAAGCAACAGTGATTCTCAGGGAACGGTGGCTCCTCATCGCACCGCTCATCATTATCGTCTGGCTCCTCGTCGCCGGCAACAGCCCCTTTCTCGCCGCGTTCTGGGGTATTTTCTTTTCCGTTGCCATCGGACAAATCCATGAAAAAACGACGCCTTTTCTCATAACCGTCATACTCGCCTCTATATCAGTGCTTTTGCGGTACAGTCCCTTTGAAGCAGCAATGTCCGTCGGTTCCATCATCTGGTTTATTTTCCTCGTTGGCGGTTTGGCCTATACTTTCCGAAAGACAGACCTGACTTCCTGGCTTCTGGGTCTTATACCCGCCATTGTTCTTATTGTCTTGCACATCCTCAAAGTAGAACCATCTTTGTGTTCATTCTGGGCCGTGATCGCGGTTATCGGGATCGGTGTCTTTTACAAGGACAGCAAGATGCGCGTTCCCGATATCATGGAAACGCTGGAGCTGGGGACGAAAAACGCCCTCGCCATCGGCGCCGCCTGTGCCTGCATCGGGTTCATCGTCGGTGCCACGACGTTAACAGGTCTGGGGCTGAAATTCGCCGCAGCCATCATAGAACTGGCCCGCGGTGTGGCCGCCACCGTAACGGTTATTGATGTCTTCCATATTCTCAGTGTCGACGGCACATCACTCTTCTTCACGCTGGTTTTCACCGCCATCGCCTGCTTCATCCTCGGCATGGGCATCCCGACGACGGCCCAGTACATCATCGCCTCCATGATTGCCGCGCCGGCCCTGCTCCAATGGGGCATTCACCCGCTCGTATCCCACATGTTCGTCCTCTTTTACGCGGTCCTTGCCGATGTGACGCCGCCGGTGGCGCTCGCCGCATACGCGGCATCGGGCATTTCGGGAGCCGACCCCTTTAAAACGGGATTCACCGCCTTCGGACTCGCATCCGCCGGTTTTATCGTTCCCTTTGTGATCGTCTCGGCACCGATCATCCTCTGGCTGCCACGGCTTCTCGACCCGTCCGTCACGTTCGACTATATCCATTTTGCCCGCGTCGTCATTACCCTTTTTATGGGGGTCATCGCCCTCGGTGCCACGGTCATCGGGTATTTCCGGGCACGTTCATATGCCATCGAACGCATCCTGACAGGGTTGTCTGCCCTTCTTCTTATTTACCCCGGAAAGTATACTGACGTCATCGGTATTATCCTGTTCATTACCATTTACGTTTTCCAGTTTATGAGAACACGCAAAAAATCACCACAAGGAGCATAACTCACATGAATGAAAGAACGTATCGTGCTATTCAATACGGGCTCGGACCCATCGGGAGCGGCGTGGCCCGCCATATTGTTGAAAGAAACGGCATCGAGCTTGTCGGCGCCGTTGACATCGACCCGGCCAAAATCGGCGAAGACGCGGGTGAGATCATCGGTCTCAACCGGAAGCTGGGTTTCCCCGTTCACGGGACACTTGCCGATGTACTCAACGGTACGAGAGCCGATGTGGTCATGCACACCACCAGTTCCTACTTCGACCTCTTTGAATCTCAGGTTCAGGATATTCTCGCCGCGGGTATCGACATTGTCTCTACGGCGGAGGAGCTTTCCTTTCCCTGGCTTGCCCATGCCCAGGAAGCGAAGCGCGTCGACGACGCGGCCAAAAAGGCGGGGAAGACGGTCCTCGGCACGGGCGTGAATCCCGGTTTTCTCATGGATTCTCTGCCCCTGAATCTCACGGCCATCTGCCAGCGCGTGGACCGCATCGACGTGGTCCGTTCCATGAACGCCTCCTTCAGGCGCGGACCGTTCCAGAAAAAGATCGGTTCGGGCATGACGGTGGCGGCCTTCAACGAGAAAATGGCGGAAGGGCGCATGGGTCATGTGGGACTCCCCGAATCTCTTCACATGGTCTTTGATACGTTGGGCAGAAAACTTGTCCGGTACGAAGACACCGTGGAGGCCGTCGTCGCCGAGAAGCGTGTCACCACGGACTTTTTCGACGTGGAACCCGGATTTGTCCGCGGTCTCAAGCAGATTGCCCGCGGCTACACGGATGACGGTGAATTCATGACGCTGACATTCATCGCCGCCCTCGATGAAGAAAAGGACGGGGATACCATCACCATCACGGGCAGTCCGAACCTGGAAATAAACCTGAAAGGGACAAACGGCGATATCGCCACCGTGGCCATTGCCGTTAACGCCATCAAGCGCGTTATCGAGGCCCCACCCGGACTCTTTACGATGCGGGACCTTCCCATCGTGACATTCTTCAGCTGATCACTGTTTCGAAGTTGAAGAGACCCGTCGTCAACAGACGACGGGTCTCTTCAACAGCATCCATAATAATTCGTGTTCTCTTGAATTCGCTGACCTCAGTAAGACAGAACGCCTTCAAACATCGTAGCAGCCGAACCTCTTCCTTTCCCCTACCTTCATCATACCACGGTTACGCGGCCCAAGGGATGCACGTGATCTCTGTCATCGCTTCCTTTTCATTCCGGAACGTTGTTATTTCCCTTCTTCTGTACAGTCCGTTTACTGTAATAGGCCAGTCCGCTCATGACGGCGATGACCGTCCTGTCATCATTATACACATTCATCGTATAGTGCCCCATTTTCTTGTTCTCACTTACCACTGCACCTTCTGCGGTCAGTGTCCCCGCCTTTCCGGGATAAATGTAATTGATACTGGCGCTGATACTGACGGCGCGGCGTTCGGCCGTGTTGCAGGCCAGGGCGAAGGCATAATCGGCAAGGGTGAAAATCAGACCGCCGTGGGCAAGCTCGACACCATTCATCAGATTTTCGTTCAGCGTGACGGCTACCCGCGCATACCCCGCCCGTCTTTCCAGGAGGGTCATGCCCAGATGTTCGGCGAAATGGTCACTCAATGATTCTTCTTCCTTTACACCGTTATTGTTGTGAAACAATAGTCACCTCCCGTGTCATTTCCCGTTAGAGCCGTCCCGACCGGATAATAGAGATGATGAGCCAGATACCGAAGATGGCGGCAATCATAAACCCGGCAATCCCCAGCAGTGAAAAACCGAAGAGATGCGGGCCGATATTGGACTGAATGATCAGCGATGATCCGATGATAAGCGATGAAATGACGAGGGCGACGGAAACGCGGTTCGACGACCGGTCCATCTCGGAAATGAAACGATCCAGACCCCGGTGTTCGAACCCGATTCTCATCCGCCCTTCCTTGAGTTGTTTGACTATTTCCTGCAGCTCGCCAGGCAGAATTTTCATGAATTGCACATGCTCTGAGAGGGTTGTAATCAGTTCATCGGCGATCCGGCGCGGATCATACCGGCGGCGCATGAGTTTCTTTATGTATGGAGTCGCGTGGGCAACCATATCAAAATCGGGATCGAGTCTGAGTCCCAATCCCTCGATGGCGGCCATTGCCTTCATCATGAGAAACTTATCATAGGGCAATCTGAGCCGGTGCCGCGATATGATTTCCAAGAGACTGGAAAGCACCTGCTCAAAACGAATCTCCTTGAGGGGCTTGTACAGGGAAATCTCCATAAAACCCGCCACATCTGTTTCAAGAAGACGCCTGTCCGGTTCTTTCTCCCACTCGAGGATGCGAAGGAGCACCTTCACCACCTTTTCCTCGTTATGCTCGATAACGGCGGAAAGCATATCGATGAAATCGTCCTTCGACTGCCGGTCGATTGATCCCATCATACCGAAGTCGAGATAGCATATGGTGTTGCCGGGCAGGATGAAGATGTTCCCGGGATGGGGGTCGGCGTGGAAGAATCCATGGGTGAATATCTGCTCGAGGACGAGTTCCGCACCGCGGGCGGCAATGACGGTCGGTTCATATCCCCGCTCTTTCAGTTCATCAATGCGCGATATCTTGATTCCCCGTACCCGTTCCATGACGAGAACGCGCTGTGTTGAATGCTCGCTGTACACGTGGGGAATATAGACCGTCGCATTATCCAGAAAGAAACGGGCGAATCGCTGCGCATTCGCCGCCTCAATGGTGTAATCCATTTCCCGTTCGATGATCCGCGCGAATTCCTCCACAATGCGCGTGGGACGATACCATGCCATTTCCTCGATGGATCGTTCCATAAGAGTGGCAAGATGGAGAAGTATTTCGAGGTCGACATCAACCGTAGCGGGAACGTCCGGACGCTGTACCTTAACGATCACTTCGTCGCCGCTATACAACACGGCACGGTGCACCTGACCGATGGAGGCGGCGGCCAGGGGCCTTTCATCGAATTCGCGGAAATAATCGGAAATCTTTCCACCCAGCTCGGCGGCAATAGTTTCCTCCACCTGCTGATACGGAAACGACGGCACCTCATCCTGCAACTTCGACAGTTCCTCCAGCAAATCAAGAGGCACCAAGTCGGGACGCGTCGACAGGACCTGCCCCAGTTTAACAAAGGTCGGACCCAGTTCCTCGAGCGACATTCGTATACGCTCCGCCCGCGTCAGGCGCTCGACCTGTTTCTTCGGACTCCGGGACATGAGCTTCAGGCCAATCTCAATATATTCACCGACATGCAGGCGGTCGATTAGGTCCCCGAACCCGTATTTGATGAGCACCGTCAGTATCTGGCGATACCGGTTCGCATGGCGGTACGTGCGTGATAGAATGCCGATTTTCCGTATCTGCATTGTTTAGTACGTACTCTTTTTCGGCTTTTCCAGTTTTGCGAGATGTGCCTGCAAATTTGCCACCTCTGATTCCAGCGAGCGAATACGCTCATCGAGAGCTGTTAAGTCCGTTTTCGTCGCAACATCAAATTTACCCAGGTAATCGCGCACCATTTCTTCCACTTTCTTGATGGTTTCGTTTCTCACCTCCTTCGATTTCTCGAGAATTTCCTCCACCGTCTCCTCGCCCTCCTTCCGGGACATCTCTCCCCTCTTAACCATCTCCTCGACTATTTCCTCCGTTTTTTCACGTGTCACCGAGGCAAGCCCGATACCGAAAAGCATGCTCTTACGAAAGAAATCTTTCATTGTCATCACCTCCATCGTTTATTACTGTCTTTGTGATTACAACCACCCCACTAAACCCCTTACCTGATAAGCATATCACTCAGTATGCGGAGAAACAAAACCTTTTCTCCCTCACACAAACAATTTACACTCTCTCTATCTCCTCGTCAGGATCGCTCATCTGAACTTCTTCAATGTGCTGCAACGATGTCCTCCCATGCACGGGCATTGTCTGCGGCACTATACTCCGCCATTGAAATTCACATTGATTCGCCATAAAATAATATTCAGCGGGAATTCACACGTACTGATTCAAGTGGCAGGAAAATCATCAACAAGGATTAGAACATATGTTTCTCATCAAAAAATGATCGGACAATCTTTAACGCTCCTTCCCTGCATTACACTCATGCTCTTTCTCGGATTCACCTTTCTCGCCGTTACCCGAAGGCAGAGAACGGGAAAGACTCTCGTGGCCCTGGGGCTGCTCCTCATTCTCGTTGCCGGCCACGCGCCTCTGGCCCGGCATGTCACACGCTTACTCGAAGATCGCTATCCAACCTTTTCCCGTACTTATGTCACAGATCCCAGTAACACTGTAATCATTGTGCTGGGCGGAGATTATTATCCCGATGATCCCACCCTTCCTGAGACAAGTCGCCTCGGCCCGTCGTCGCTCTCGCGCCTTGTTGAAGGCATTCGCCTTCACCGCCGGTTGCCGGGCAGCCGGCTGCTCCTGTCAGGCGGCGCCATCCTGTCGTCAACACCTGAAGCGGAAACGATGGCGAGTGTGGCCGTGGCCATGGGAGTCATCGAGGATAACCTGATTTTAGAGACATCATCGCGCGACACCGAGGAACAGGCGCACACAATCCAGCCCCTGGTCCGCGGAAAGACACCGATCCTGGTCACATCGGCAATCCATATGCCCCGCGCCATGGCACTCTTTCAGAATGCGGGGCTTCACCCCATTGCCGCTCCCGCGGATCACCGGGCACCTGAAAAACGGAGATTCTGGTGGGAACCGTTTTTCCCGAGCAGTGAGTCGTTGAGACTCTGGGACGCGGCATTGCATGAATACTGTGGAATACTGTGGTCAGAAATGCGAGATCGGATCTGAAATGGTAGCGCGGCCGCTTATTTCCGCGCACGACCCGTCATTACGAAGCGGGACCACACCATCACCGCGAGATACGCCCCGCCGGCGATGACGATGGTCGTTGCCCCCACGGGTATGTCCGGCTTATAGCTGATAACAAGTCCCGATGTGGTAAAGAGGACGGTAAGAACAGTGGAAACGAGCATCATGTGCCACAATTTTTTCGCGAAATTGCCGGCAATCGCGGCGGGCAGCGTCAGGAGCGCGATAACCATGACGATCCCCACAACGGTCACGAGGAGGACCACCGTCAATGCCGTCATGCACAAGAGGAGAAGGTAGTAGAAGTCGACATTGAGACCGCGCAGGCGCGCCTGTTCCTCATCGAAACAGACGGCGAGGAGCTGATTGTAGAAGATGACGCTGACAAGCACTATCACCACATCGAGCAGGGCAAGCAACCAGAGCTCGTCGACGGATACCATGAGAATATTCCCAAAGAGATAACTCATGAGGTTCTCATTGTATCCCGGTGTCTTAAAAATAAAGAGAATACCGATGGCCATACCGATGGCCCACACGGCCCCGATAATAGTATCTTCCCGCTGCCGGGCCTTCAGACTGACCACCCCGATAATCAGTGCGGCAACAAGGGAGGCAACCACGGCCCCGTGCAGGGGATGCATCCAGTCACACTGATACACCACCTGGCAATATCGCGCCGCCCCCAAGCCGGCAAGAACGCTGTGCGCGATACCTCCGGCAATATAGGTGATGCGCCGTGTGACAACGAAACTCCCGATGACACCGCAGGATACACTGGCAAGAAGCCCCGTGACCAAAGCGTACTGAAGGAATGCATGCCGCTGAAAATCAATAAAGAAATCAGTCATTGCACATACTCGTCATGACGGCGCCGTCATGGCGCACCATGCGGACGTCGGTCCCGTAGATATCGTTTATCATCTCTCCGGTAATTTCACTGGTCGGATGGACTACGACCCTCTTATTGACGCAGGCAACGGACTTGACGTAATGGGAGACGAACCCCAAATCGTGCGTGACCACGACGATGGTCATGCGCTCGTTCAATTTCCGGAGTATCTCGAAAAGACCCGTCTCCACGGCGGCATCAACATTGGACGTCGGTTCATCAAGGAGCATCAGCTCCGGTTGCGACGCAAGCGCCCGGGCGACCAGTACCCGCTGACGCTGTCCCCCGGACAGCTCCGAGAAAGAACGGTCGGTGAAATTCTCCATTTCCACCTGTTTCAGCGCGGTAACGGCCGCCTCTCTATCCCGTCGCCCGTAGAACCCGAGCTTGTTGCCGTTTCCCAGACGGCCCATAAGCACCACATCCATGACCGTCACCGGGAAAAACATATCCAGCGATGCATGCTGCGGCATGTACCCGATCCGTGTCCGTGCCTTGTGAGGCGCCTGTCCGAAAACACGCACCGAACCGCTCTGCGGCTTCAGCAATCCCAGCACGATCTTCATCAGCGTCGTTTTACCACCGGCATTTGGTCCCACAATGGAGAGAAAGTCGCCCTCCTCGACATGAAGTGTCACCCCTTCCAGGACGGAAACGTTCTCGTAGGAAAAAGAGACGCTTTCCATGTCAATAACGGTGCGCTTGGTTGTTTCTTTCATGATTAATCCATTCATGAAAAGAGCGGCGTTCGTCTCCGCCGCCCTTTGTCTATTCTCTCTTTTTTGCAAGTCCTTTTTCAATGGCACGCGCCATTTCCCTCATGCTCTTGATATAGTCACGCGGCAGGGGATCAATGGTAACGACGACCCCGTCGATCGCCTGTGCGATGGCTTGTGCCTCTTTTTCTGAGAATTGCGGCTGCACGAAGATCACGCTGATTCCCTCTTCCCGAGCCCTGTCAATGAACCCCGCAAGCTGTCTCGGTGTCGGTTCCTTCCCTTCCATTTCAACGGCGACCTGCTTCATACCGTAGGAATCAGCGAAATAGCCGAAGGCGGGATGGAATACGTAGAACGACCGTCCTCCGAATCCGGACAGGGCTTCGTCTATCGAGCGATCCAGACGGTCGAGTTCCTCGAGAAAGGACTGTAGATGCGCCACAAAGGACAACGACTGTTCGGGTGCCGCGGAACACAGGGCCTGACAGACCGTAACCGCCTGTATCTTGACACGTTTCGGATCGAGCCATATATGGGGGTCCGCCACTTCGTTCCCCGCGGAACGCTGAAAATACCTGAGCGGCACACCTCTCCGCGTATCGACAATTGTGATATCCGGATAGCTGTTTTCGATTTTCTTAATAAATCCCCGCTCAAAAGGCGTGCCGACTCGAAAGAACACATCCGCTCTTCCCAGCGCCGCCATCTGCTTGGGCGTCGGCTCATACGTCGCCGGCGACTGCCCCGGACCGACCAAGACCGCTACATCAACGGACGAGCCGCCGATCCGTGTGACGAAATCCGCCTGCGGAAGAATGCTCACGAAGACGGAAAGGCGCGCCACTGCAGGGCACACGGCCACCGCTGTACACACGATACAGGCGGCAATCAACACAGCCCTTGTCACTGTTCTACTATTTGCAATCATGTTGCACCTTCTCCAAGACAGGCACCGCAGAGGCCCGTAATGCTGACCGACACCTGATCGACGGAGAAATCATGGGGGCGCCGGAAGATACCCAACGTTTCCTCCAGTGTCAGTGGTTCAAGGCATGTCAGTGTCTTGCAGTTACGACAGTAAAAATGGGCGTGAGCGGGATTATGGTCACAAGCCATCTCATAATAGCAGATGTCATCGACCGTGGGTATCTCCCTCACGATGCCGTGTTCTCTCAGTATCGAAACGGTCCTGTACACCGTAACCTTGTTTATCCTCTCCCCGCCGTCTATGGCACTCACTATAGCGGATACGGTAAGCGGCCGCTCGGCCTGTATCAACGTTTCCAGGACAATCAATCTTTGCCGGGTCTTATTAAGGCCGGCACGCGTCAAGCTATCTTTCGGATCACACCGTTCGCTTGCAATCATCATGGCATGGAACTCTACCATATATGCAACTTAATTGCAAATAAAAATGGTCCTTGAAGCGAAGTCCGAAATCAAGTATGAAGGGGCGAAACAGACGATAGGAGAATACCATGTCCGACAAAAGAGGTTTCGACTGCCTCCGCGACGAAAGCATCACGGAATTGAAGACACGGGCGCGACTGTACCGCCATCGTGCAACGGGAGCGGAAGTGCTGTCGCTTGAACGGGACGACGAAAACAAGGTTTTCGGCATTACCTTCAAGACCCCGCCCTACGACTCAACGGGCCTTCCTCATATCCTGGAACATTCCGTCCTCTGCGGGTCGCGGAAGTATCCCGTCAAGGAACCTTTTGTAGAAATCCTGAAGGGATCGCTGCAGACGTTTCTCAACGCATTCACCTATCCCGACAAGACCTGTTACCCCGTTGCCAGTCAGAACGTGAAAGATTTCTATAATCTGATCGACGTCTATCTCGACGCGGTATTTTATCCCCGCATCACCCGCCATATTTTCCAGCAGGAGGGCTGGCACCTGGAACTGGAAAGCATGGATGGTGATTTTGCATACAAAGGTGTCGTATTCAACGAAATGAAAGGCGCCTATTCGTCGCCGGAGCGCCTCATGTCGGAATACTCCCAGCATACGCTCTTCCCCGATACCCCCTACGGAATCGATTCAGGCGGGCGGCCGCAGGATATCCCACGCCTCAGTTACGAGCAATTCATCGATTTTCATCGACGGTATTATCATCCGTCGAATGCGCGCATTTTCTTCTACGGTGACGATGACCCTGCCGAACGCCTCCGTATCATCGGCGCCTACCTCGATGAATTCGAGGCCCGACCCGTTGACGCGGACGTCCCTGTGCAACAACCCTTTGATGCGCCGCGACGTCACGTCTTCGCCTGTCCCGCCGGCGAAAGCGGCGACAGCAAAGACATGGTCACCGTCAACTGGCTCTTCCCCGAGATAAGCGATCAATCGACAGTCCTGGCCCTGGCCATGCTCTCCCACCTACTCCTCGGCATGCCCGGATCTCCCCTCAGGAAGGCACTCATCGACTCCGGCCTGGGTGAGGATATTATCGGCGGCGGTCTCGAAGACGAACTGAAGCAGATGTTTTTTTCCGTCGGCCTGAAAGGCGTCACGGCCGGCCGGACAGAGGCAGTGGAAACGCTGATCATCGCTACGCTGTCCCGGCTCGTAGACGAGGGCATTGACGAGAAGACGACGGAGGCTACCGTCAATACCGTCGAGTTTCATCTGCGCGAAAACAACACGGGCAGCTTTCCCCGCGGTCTTTCACTCATGCTGCGGTCACTGACCACCTGGCTTTACGGCAAAGACCCCATTGAACCTCTCGCCTTTGAGGAACCCCTGTCCCGGGTAAAGGAAGCTCTGGCCGCCGACGCCCGGTTCTTTGAATCATTGATAGCTGACTACTTTCTGCATAATTCCCATCGCACCACCATCACTCTGGTACCTGAGCCCGATTATGAAAAAACCGAATGGGATCGGGAAAGAGAAGAGCTTGCCCACCGGCGACAGCGTTTTGCCGATGATCAAATCCGTGAAGTCCTCAATGACGCGCGATCCCTGAAGGAATGGCAATCGACGCCGGACACGCCGGAAGCGCTGGCAACAATTCCCTTACTCACGCGTTCCGACCTCGACCGGGAGGGTAAAACCATTCCCTGCACCGTGCAGGAGAAGAACAATGCAACAATTCTTCTCCATGATCTTTTAACAAACGGCATCGTCTACTTCCATGCAGGGTTCGACCTTCGGACCCTGCCGTCTCGCTTTCTTCCTTACCTTCCGCTTTTCAGCCGGGCGATCCTTGAAATGGGTACGGAGAAAGAAGACTATGTCACCATATCTCAACGCATCGGGCGCAAAACGGGAGGTATCTCACCCTCTCTTTTCAGTGCACCCATCGACGAAACCAGCGATATGACGGCGCGTTTCTTTCTGGGAGGCAAGGTACTGACGTCGCATGTCCGCGATCTTCTGGACATCGTGCGGGACTGCCTTCTGACGGTCAACCTGGACAACCCGTACCGGTTCATGCAGATAGTCCGTGAGGAAAAGGCACGCCTGGAAGAATCCATTATACCCGGCGGACACCAGGTCATCAACACGCGGCTCCACGCACATTTCAGTCGGTCCGGCTGGTTCTCCGAACAGATCAACGGGGTGAGCCAGCTCTTTTTCCTGAGGCAGCTTATCGACAGGATCGAGTCCGACTGGCCGTCCATACTGGCCGTGCTCCGCGACATTCATAAAAACCTTATCAACCGCGACGCACTAATCATCAACCTCACCGCCGACGAGCACGACCTCACGTCATGCACCGGCATTGTCGATGAATTCATCGAGTCTATCCCCTCGTTTCCTGCCGTGCACCACTCATGGAACGACGGTACGCCGCCGTTACACGAGGCACTGACGGCGCCCTCTCAGATCAACTACGTGGGGAAAGGAGCAAACCTTTATGATCTCGGATACCGCTATCACGGTTCCATCGCCGTCATAACACGATACCTGAGAACGTCATGGCTCTGGGAAAAGATCCGTATTCAGGGCGGCGCCTACGGGGCTTTCTGCCTGTTCGACCGGCTCTCCGGCGTTCTCTCCTTTCTTTCCTACCGCGATCCCGCCATCGGGAAGACATTGGCAAATTTCGACGACACGACACAGTTCCTGCGCACGGCGTCCTTCGATGATAACGAGGTTTTGAAAGGTATCATCGGTACAATCGGCGATATCGACACGTACATGCTGCCCAGCGCAAAGGGTCATGTCTCGATGATCCGTTTCCTTACCGGCATAACGGACGACAAGCGCAAAAAATCTCGAGAAGAAATATTCGCCACAACGGCTGAAGACTTCCGCGCCTTTGCCGACTTCCTGGATGCCTTTAAAGAAAAGGCGGTCATTAAAGTACTGGGGTCACGAGACAGCATCGAGAGGGCTGTCGAAAAGGAGGGTGTTCCGTCACTGGAATTCGTTACGGTCATCTGATGGGCAGCATGTCTTCCCCGCCGCACGTGGCGGGGAAGGCTATCCGTTCAATTTACCGGTCATGGGCAATGCCGGTTAATCCGTGTGCATGGTATGGGTGATGCTTTTCTGTCGCAACCGCCGCGCCAAAACCTTGCCGGCAACACCGGGACCGAGGATAATGACGAGGGAGACAATGCTCGACATGTTCATCGTCCGAAATACGGTAAAGAGATCATGCATGCCCGCACTGAAAGACTCCGCGGTGGCGACGACACCACCATAACCGACAAGGAGAAACCCTCCCGTCAGAACCAGCCATGCCGTTGACACCCAATTGAGAACTTTTGCCGGGTCACTTGGTTCATTATCGTAAAACATTGTTTATTCCGCTTTCCCTCAGCGTGTATTCTCCCCTGCTCGGCAGTGCATACTTTCTTTTCGTGGTGAATTCAAGGAATATTTGATCGTTTCAGAAAGGCCTTCGCGGATTCCTGCCGACGGATGATAATCGTTCCGATGCATTTCGCCGTCAAATGCGCTATACTGGTAACATTGCTGACCGGTGTTCAACGACTTTTCACGCGAGAGGGAGCGGCAGATTCCCGTCATACGGGACAGAGCGACACTCTCGACACCTGACGTCGCCAATCCGGACCTCGCTCCGGTCACAAGCACGAACGTTCCAACAATACATTTTACCACCGGGGAGGTGTGCCATGCTGCAGGATATCCTTTTGAATGATGAAGAAAAGGCCCTGAAACAGGAAGTCCGCCGTTTCGTGCAAACAGAGGTGTCGTCCGACATGATCCAGGCAATGGACAGGGATGAAATCACCTACCCCCGCGACTTTGTGCGCGCCCTGGGGGAACGAAATCTCCTGGGACTGCGCTTTCCGACGCAGTACGGCGGGCGCGGGCTGTCGTGGGCGGGCGAGATCGCGGCTCTCGAGGAAATCGGCATCCTGGGCACGACGCTGGGATGTGCTTTTTCCATGCCCTCCATCGTGGGCGAGGCGCTGGCGACATTCGGGAGCGACGAACAGAAAGAACGCTTTCTGACACCCCTGCTGAAAGGCGAGATCGTCTCGGCGGAGGCACTGACGGAACCCCGCGGCGGTTCCGACTTCTTTGGAGCGGCCACCACGGCTGAAATCAAAGACGGCTACTTCACCGTCCGGGGACAGAAACGCTTCGTCGTCGGTGCCGACGGTGCGGACTTTTTTATCGTTTACTGTAACACGAACCCGCAGGGGAAACCCCGCGAGCGCATCAGCCTGCTCCTCATCGAAAAGGACCGTGAAGGGGTGGAAACAAAGTATCTCTACAACCTCATGGGCACGCGCGGCGGCGGGACGGGGCGACTCATCTTCCGGGACGTAAAGGTGCCCGCATCGAATCTCATCGGCGGTCTCAACGAGGGCGCGGCCATTTTCAACACCATGATGGTGCCGGAGCGTCTCACCTCGGCGGGGGGATCCCTGGGCATGGCGCGCGGACCGCTGGAAGTAGCCATCCGCTACAGCGACCGGCGCACGGCCTTCGGCCAGAAGATCCGGCGTTTCCAGGGAGTCAGCTTCAAGGTCTCCGATGCCATTACCAAACTCGACGCGGCCCGGGCCCTCACCATCGCGGCGGGCCGGGCAGTAGACGCGGGGCTGCCGTCGGCGCGGAGACTGGTCAGCGAATCGAAGAAATTCGCCACGGACACGGCCTGGGAAATCTGTAATCTCGCCATGCAGATTGTGGGCGGTATCGGTTATACCACTGTCTTTCCCATCGAACGGCTTCTCAGAGACACCCGGCTTATCCAGATCTGGACGGGGACGAACGAGATCATGGACCTTCTCATCCAACATGAATTCTACCGCGAGGTCCTGGGTGCGGCCGACACGGGGCGTATGATCGAGGATGATGCCCCCGAGGGCGCTGCCGACGACGAAAAGGTCTACGAAGACGACGATATGTGGACAAAGGGATGGTAACTCACAGGAGGGAGAATACGATGGAATACCGAAACATCACCGTCACCGTCGATGAGGCGATCGCCACTCTCACACTGGCACGGACGGAACGATTGAACGCGCTGAACAGGGCGCTCTGCGAGGAGATCATCGACGCGATGGGAGAAATCAGCGGCCGCAGCGACGTCCGCGCGGTCGTTGTGACCAGTGCCGCCCGCATCTTCTCGGCGGGCATCGACCTCACGGACATGATGTCGCAGGGTCTGGACACGAAACCCGGCGCACTCCTCGCCATGCCCGACACCTACGGGTATCTCTTCGCCTGCACCAATGCTTTCGAGACCTGTCGCAAGCCCGTCATCGCCGCTGTTAACGGCGCGTGCATCGGCGGCGGACTGGACATCATCACCGCCTGCGATATACGGCTTTGTTCGCGCGATGCGGAATTCTCGCTCCGGGAGGCCGCCATCGGCCTCGTCGCCGATATGGGCGTGCTCCAGCGCCTCCCCATGATTGTGGGACAGGGATACGCCCGAGAAATGGCATACACGGCGGGCAACTACGACGCCGAGGCGGCGCTCCGCATGGGACTGGTGAATAGGGTCTACGATACCGCAGACGCGTGCCGGGACGGTGCCTATATGCTTGCCCGGGCAATCGCTGCGAATGCGCCCCTCGCCGTTCAGGAGACGAAGGATATTCTCAACAGGGGGCGGGACATCCCCGTTGAAGACGGCATGTCTCTCGCCCGGCACAAGAACATGGTTCTTATGCAGTCACAGGATCTCATGGAAGCGGCGGCGGCCTTCATGCAGAAGAGACCGCCCGCGTTTACCGGAGAATAATCGACGATGCCCGGAACGAGAAAGCCGGTGACGTGATGGTATTTCTTTCTGCGGTCTACGGTTCGTAATAGATGGCGTTTCCCATCTCCGCAAAGGAAAATTTCTGCAGTATGTTGTGCCCGTTATAATCGAGGACCCGGAGGTCGTCCGTCTGCGACAGATCTTCGATTATCCGAGCGAAGTGTTCCCCGTATTGTTTCTTAACCTGCTCAAGGGAAAGTTCAAAAGCAATAAATTTCTTGATACCTTTCAACGCGAGCTTTTCCACAAAGGCGGGATGGGTTAACGACTCGTAGGACGTCAGAATCAGAATCGGGCCGCTTCCCGTAAAGATAATACTTGCCGTCATGATTATCCCCTTTCTTCACACGAGAACTTTGTTAAATTCATTTTTGATTGCCCGTCACCTCCCGCTTCTCTCCGCGCAAAAAGACGCCATTCCCCTCTGCTATCGGCGTAATGATGAACGGAACATCGTTTCGTCCACCACCGTCTTTTCACAAAAGCATCATGATAGTATCGTGAAATTATCACTCTTCCCGTGAGTGTTGTCAATCACTGCCCCGGATAAACTGTGCCGCCCGTCTTTGCACCCAGATCCGCTTCAAACGGAGCGAGTTGCCGACCACGGATACGGAGCTGAAGGCCATGGCCGCCGCGGCCACCATCGGATTCAGAAGAATCCCGAAAATTGGATACAGCACACCGGCCGCCACAGGAATGCCGAGACTGTTATAGAAAAAGGCCCAGAACAGGTTCTGTTTGATGACGCGCAGGGTTGCCGCGGAAAGTTCGATCGCCGCCGGTACCATTGTCAGGTCGTCCCGCATCAGGGTTATATCGCTCGCCTCGGCGGCAATATCCGTTCCCGCCCCCATGGCAATGCCGATATCCGCCGTTGCCAGCGCCGGCGCATCGTTGATGCCGTCCCCCACCATGGCCACTGTCCGCCCCTCTCCCTGCAGGCGCCGTATTTCTTCCGCCTTGTCCTGCGGAAGGACCTCCGCGCGGACATGGTCGATGCCGACGGCCCGGGCAATGGTCTGTGCCGCGGCGTAACTGTCACCGGTGATCATGACAGTTTTTAATCCCTTCTTTTTCAGCATATCAACCGCCTGGCGTGCCGTCTGACGCGGCGTATCGGCAATAGCGAAAACACCGGCAATGACGCCATCAACCGAACAGTACACCAGTGTCGCTCCCCCGTCACGGAGTTCCGCGATCTTGTTGTCATCAGGAAGTGCCCCGAGGATTTGCGTCATGAGACGGGCATTACCGACAACCACGTCTTTCCCCGCGATGCGGCCGCGCGCACCCAGGCCGGAGAGGGCGGCGAAATCCGACACGTCAGCTGCCACGGCACCCTCCGACTGTGCCGCCTCCACAATGGCACGGGCAAGGGGATGTTCGGACTGTATTTCCACGGAGAGGGCATAGGAAAGCAATATCCCCCTGTCTGTTCCGAATGTGTCCACGATGTCCACGACGCGGGGAACACCCTGTGTCAGCGTCCCGGTCTTGTCGAAAACGATCGTATCGAGAGAGCGCGACCGTTCCAACACCTCGCCGCCGCGGATGAGGATGCCGCTTTCCGCTCCGAGGCCGGTACCCACCATGACCGCCGTCGGTGTTGCAAGTCCCATGGCGCAGGGACAGGCAATAATGAGAACGGATACGAAGCGCAAAAGCGCGTCCGTAAACCCCGCACCGGGAACGATCGTATACCAGATGATGAAGGTAACAATCCCGATGACAATGACCACGGGAACAAAAACAGAGGCAACGGTGTCGGCGAGTCGCTGAATGGGCGCTTTCCCACCCTGCGCTTCCTCGACAAGATGAATAATCTGTGCGAGAACCGTCTCGCTCCCGATACGCGAGACGGTGAACACGACGCTCCCGCTCATATTGATCGTTCCGCCGAAAAGCGTATCCCCCGCGTTTTTCTCCACGGTTATGCTTTCTCCCGTCAGCATCGATTCATCTACGGCCGTCGAACCGGACAACACCGTGCCGTCGGTGGCGATCCGCTCGCCGGGCCTGACGACAACTCTGTCGCCGATAAGAAGCATTTCCACGGGCACATCTTCAGTTGTCTCACCGACAATCCGCCGGGCCGTTATCGGTTTCAGGTGAAAGAGTTTGGTAATGGCCTCCGACGCCCTTCCCTTTGCCCGCGCCTCCAGATAACGCCCCACAAGGACGAGCGTCACGATCATGGCCGCTCCGTCGAAATAGACGTGTGCCGTTTCCCCCGCCGCAACGATCAGCGACGGAAAAAGCGCCACCGCCGCCGAGTATGCGTAAGCCGCCGTCGACCCGATAGCAACGAGGGTGTTCATATCGGATGTTTTCTGTCGGGCCGCCTTCAGCGCCCCGGTGAAGAAGCGGCTCCCCACCCAAAAGACGGCGGGCAGCGTAAGAATCGTCAGGATGATGAGCATGAAACGGCGGGGAATAAATGACAGAAAGGGAAACCAGCTTTGCATGCTTCCCACAAAAATAAGAATTGTCAAGGTGATTCCCGTTACGATACGGCGGAGCAGGTCACTGACCTTCTGCTCGCGGTTCTTTTCGATATAATCCCGGCCGGTATCGGCGGCGAATCCGATAAATTCATACCCCGCTTTTGTGACGACGTCTTTCAAAATACCCGCATCGACGCTTCCCGTTTCCGTCGTCACCGTGGCCGTCCCCGTGGCAAGATTCACGGCGGCATCCCGGACGCCGGGCACCGCCGTGAGTGCCTTTTCCACCCGCCGGACACAGGCAGCACAGGTCATACCGCCGACACGGAGAGACGTCGTCACTGTTTCTGTTTTTCCTTTAGAATATGAATCTCCGGGCGTGTATCCCAGTTTTTGAATGGTTTCCCTGATAGATGCCCCGTCCAGCTGTCCTTCGTCATAGTCTACAACAACAGTTTCTGTCCCGAAATTGGCCACCTCGCGGGACACGCCGCCAAGCTTCATAAGACCCTTTTCGATGCGCCTCACGCAGGAGGCGCACGTCATACCCCGAACGGGAATAGTCTCCTCAGTCATGATCATACCCCGCATCTTCCACCGCTTTTCGTATCACGTCGGGGGACACGGGTTTATCCTCGACAAAGCTCGCCGTGCCGTTTTCGAGGCTGACTGTCATGTGAGAAATGCCGTCGATGCCTTCCAGTGCCTCGGTCACCGCCGTTACACAGTGCCCACAGGACATGCCCATTATCCGTATCGTTTTCATCCCCGCCTCCTTTTCCTTGTTACTTATCCGGAACTTTCCCGTTTCCACACGGCGATAAGTCCGCCCCGCCCGAACGCCAAATCGACGAGTTCCCAGCCTTCATCACCGCGGTCATTCAGCATGTTTTTTAATGTCTCTAGCTCGTCCGTCGGCAGTTCATCCAGCGTACACTCACCCTCGCCCGTACAGAAAAAGGCCACTTTTCGAAAGGTCTCCGCGGGGTGGAGGGTCACGGTATATTCAAATCTCTTCATGACAGGAACTCCTTTCATCGTGTGTTGTGAAACGACTTTCTTTAAAATTAATGTATGCACCGCCGCTCAGGAAGGCAATGCAGAACGCAGGTGCTGTAGTTTCGATTTACAATGAAAACAGTAATACGAAAAATTTACCTTGAAAAATACAAACCTTTGCGATAGGTTTTTCGTCCCAACGGGCGGTTAACTCAGCGGGAGAGTGCCACCTTCACACGGTGGAAGTCACTGGTTCAAATCCAGTACCGCCTACCATGCCACAAACGGGGCCCCGTTTATGACGGGGCCTTTTTCAGTCTGTATCCATTCTTTCTTCACAGACCGCCGCGCTGACAGCCGGTATTATCCATTTTTATCCGCCGACATCCCGCCGTTTTATACCGGCGATTGAGGTGCCTATCATCCGGGCACACGTTCCCTCACAGGATATTCGTCTTCATGACACATTACTGGATACGGTTACAACAATATGAAATCATTGCTTATAGATCTCTTACTTAACCATGGTGGTTCATACATGATACCAATAATTACCTGATATCGCAGTCTTATAAAATGACTGCTATTAACGCGCTGAACCACAGCCAATCTTTGGCTTACAATATCAACAATATTAATATGTTAAAATAAAACACAAAGGGAGAAATCTGCCGCTGATAATAAAACCCATAAAAAATGATTGACTTTCTTGGTACAAATATTATACCTTTTATACCGTGTGGCGATCTTTCATTTTCATGTCGAGAGGTCAGTGATGCTTCTGACGGATTATCGTCAGTTCTTACAAAACATATCCTGATACGATGTGGAGAATGTATCTCCGATGGAGGTTCTTCCTCCAGCACACCCGAAGTTTGATGTGTGTCACCAGCACTCTCATGTTGTATTTCTCACGTATCCTCAAGCGGCATAGGTATCATCCCGTCATACCCGCATCAATGGCGTTAACCCGATAACTCTTGTCAGTTCGCATGAAGCGTGACTCTGTGAAAGATGTCTTTGTTCCGATCAAGCCGCGGAAGATCGCCGATGAAGTTGTTGAGCAATTGCAAGCTCTCATTCTTCAAGGAATTTTGAAGCCGGGCGAGAAATTGCCACCCGAAAGGGAGTTGGCTTCTGTGCTCAACGTCAGCAGGACCTCGTTACGTGACGCTCTGAACGCGCTTCAGGGTATGGGTCTTGTTGAAATTCAGCAGGGAAACAGATCGTTCGTGCGGCCGATTACGACGCGGTCGGTATATGATCCGCTCGTCGCATTTATCAGGAGTTCGACGGAAAACGTCTTCAAGTTATACGAGGTGAGGAGGTATCTCGAAGTCGGTGCGGCCGCTCTGGCAACAAAATACGCCACGGAAGACGACATCTCTGAACTGGAAAAACAGCTTGTACTTATGCAGTCCGACATCGACCAGGGTCATCTCGGGGCGAAAGCAGGGATCCGGTTTCACATCCTCGTCGCCGAAGCGAGTCATAATGAACTGTACCTTCACCTCATAAACACCGTGTACGACCTTCTCCAGGAGCCGTTCCATAAGGCATGGGGACAGATGTTCAAAGACAAGCAGGAATGGGAAAAAGATATTGAGCAGCACAAGGCCGTCGTCAGGGCCATTAAGAACCGCGATGCATCGGCCGCTGCTGATGCGGCTCGGACACATTCCGAATACGTTGAACAAGTCTGGAAGAAAGCGCTCGGCATTACATAGAGCATGGTAGTATCACCGGTGTTTGTCTCTGAGGAGCCATCGCCAGTCACACGATTTACCCGGCAAGAGGTACTCTCGATGCTGAACCAGTACCGCGAGAAGGCCGTTCACACTGCAGGAAGAATCGAGTCCCACCCGACGATTTCCTTGTTCGGTACGCCTGAAAATATTTTCTATTATTTCGAGATACGGAAACATCTCGAAATAAATGCCGCCATACTGGCGGCGCATAATGCAACGAGCGAGGATATCGCAAAACTGGAAGAACACATCGTCCTCATGCGGAACACAGTCAGATTCTATCACCTCTGGGAGAAATCAACCGATCAATTCCACCGCAGTATCACCGAAGCTACTCATAGCGCGTTATATACCCACCTGATTACGACACTTCATGATCTTTTTCGTATTACCGTTCATTCAACACTGAGACGAGTAGCAAAGAACAGAATAGGCTTGCAGCATGATATCGTCGACCAGTATGAAGCCATTGCATCGGCCATTGGGAATCACAATGCATCAATGGCGGGAAACGCAGCGGAGTCCCATCTGGATTATGTCGAAAACGTTTGGAAACGCACATTAGGCATCGTCTAGCGTGCGTAGCAGTTAGTGGTGGTTTTGCACATGAAACCATCCCCGTTAACCGGCTACCAGTGAAAGGGGGTCATTTATGCAAGATACACTGTATTTTGCCCCGACAGGCGCTGAGGAGGCATTGTCACTGCTCTCCCAGTACCGTGAAAAGGCCGTTATTCTGGCAGGGGGAACAGACCTTGTTCCGAAGATTAACTACTATGAAACCATACCCGAGGTAATCGTTTTTCTTGGGAATACCGGCATGGATTACATCAGGGAGTCACAGGGGGGACTCGCCATCGGTGCGGCGACAACGACCGCTGACATCACAGGCGATCCGCTTGTGGCGAAGAGCGCAGCGATCCTTGCTGAGGCCGCCGGGCAGACCGGCTGCGAAGCCACACGAAACAGTGCCACCATCGGCGGAAATCTCGCCAACGCCAGTCCGGCGGCGGACCTGGCTACGCCCCTTCTGGCACTGGATGCGGACGTAGTGATTAAAAGCGCAAGCGGCGAACGCGTCCTGCCGATAAAGGATTTCTTCGTCGACCGGTGCGAAACGGCGATCAAGCCGGGTGAGCTCCTCGCGGAAATCCGCATTCCCCCCGTTGCGGGAAAGACGGTCTTTCTGAAACTCGGTCGCCGTCAGGCCATGACACTCTCCGTTGTCAATGTCGCCGCGCGGCTCGAAATGAGCGGATCGAAATGTACCGCCGCCCGTATCGCCATCGGCTCAATGGCACCGACGCCGTTGAGATGTGCGAAAGCAGAAGCCATGCTTGAAGGCAAAGACGTGAACGAGAAGCTGATCACGGACTGTGCCGCACAGGCGATCTCTGAAACCAGCCCTATCGACGACCAGCGGGCGTCGGCATGGTATCGCCGGCAGGCGGGAACTGCCCTGGTAAAACAGGCCCTGAACCGTCTTGCGGGCTTTGAAAGTTAAGAGAGGAGGAGCGGCGTATGAATTACACATTATCATTTACCGTTAACGGCAACCCCGTTGATGTTTTGGTGAAGCCGACGGATACTCTCCTTGACGTCCTCAGGGAAAAACTCAATATCAAGAGTCCCAAGAGGGGATGCGATACGGGTGACTGCGGTGCCTGCACCATTCTCCTTGACGGAAAACCCACCCGGTCATGCCTCACGATCGCCCTCACCGTGGCGGGAAAGAGTGTTGAAACAATCGAATCCTTCATGTCCAAAGACGGAGAACTGCATCCGATTCAAAAGGCATTTCACGAACATGGTGCCGCGCAGTGCGGCTTTTGCACGCCAGGCATGCTTATTTCGTCAAAGTCATTGCTCGACCGAAATCCGAAGCCGACCCGTGATGACATCGTCTCGGCCATCTCGGGCAATCTGTGCCGCTGCGGAACCTACCTCGAAGTCATCGAGGCCGTCCAATCGGTCGCCGGCGAAGGAAAGGAGTAACCATGATGACAAAATATGTGGGAAAACCCATACCGCGGTACGACGGCATTGGTCATGTCACGGGACGAACGGTCTATGTAGATGACATCGACATTCCCGGCATGCTGTATACGAAGGTATTGCGAAGCCCCGTTCACAAGGGCGTTATCCGCAGTATCGACACCTCGGCGGCAGAAAACATGCCCGGTGTGGCGGGCGTAATCACGTCAAAGGACATCCCTGGACAGAACGCCTACTGGGCACCCGATCAGCCCGTCCTGGTTGAAAAAAACATCCGCTACAAAGGCGAGCGCATAGCCGCGGTCGCCGCTGTGGATGAAGACACCGCCATGGAGGCCCTCGATAAGATAAAAGTGGATATCGAAGAGCAGACACCTGTCTTTGACCCCCTTGAAGCCATGAAACCCGACGCGCCGAAGGTGCGCCCCGAAGGTAATCTCATCCAGTTCAACAGCGGCGAGTGCCGCAAACTGAGAAAGGGGGATGTGGAAAAGGCCTTCCAGGAAGCCGATGAAATCGTCGAGCATTCTTACGTGGAGCGAATGAACGATCAGGCTGCCATGGAACCGCACGTTTCCGTCGCCTATATTGATGATAAAGACAAACTCGCCATCCATACGGTGAGCCAGGCCCGTCACTTTCACCTGACGCAGCTCTGTCCTATCTTCGCCCTGCCGCTCAGCAAGTTTCACCTTATCGGTGGCACCGTCGGCGGCGGTTTCGGCGGAAAAAACGAGATCCACTGCGACCACATAGCGGGACTGCTCACCCTGAAGACACGGCGACCTGTCAAGTACCGCATGTCACGCAAGGAAGATATGCTCTATTCCACAAAGAGAGGCGCCTTTACCTTCGATTACAAATCCGCCGTCATGAAGGATGGCCGCGTCACGGCTCACAAAATAAAAGCCATCCACGATGCAGGCGCGTATGACACATTGAGTACCTATGCCATTGAGAAACAGTGTCTCTATATCGCCGGTCCGTACGCGGTTCCGAACGTCTGGTATGACGGATACGGAGTCTTCACGAACAAGCCCGTCTCCAGTTCGATGAGAGGATTCTGCGTCATCAATGTGACCTTCGCCTCGGAAATGCAGATGGACCTCCTCGCCGAAGCCATCGGCATGGATCCCTGGGAAATCCGTTTCATCAACGCCTGGCGGGACGGTGACACGGGACCGACCATGTGGAAGGTAACGGCGGCCGGTCTCATTGAAAGCATGAAAAAAGCAGCGGAACTGGGCGGGATTCAGCTTCCGGACAAGCTCATGCAAATGAGTTCAAAAGGGAGGTAAACCAATGAAAAAGAAAGGCAGAGGAATTTCAAGCATCGGATACTGTACCGGTTTCTACGGTGGCGGTGATCCCAACCAGGCTGAAGTAAAATTGAATATGGATGGTTCCTTCGAGCTTCTGATCGGCACAACCGATCTGGGACAGGGAGCAAAAACCTCGTTCATGCAGGTGGCCGCTGAAGTCCTCGATGTCCCCATCGAGTCCTTTACCGTGGAAAACAGTGATACCGACTTTGCCCCGTTCTGCATGGGTGCCTTCGCCAGTCGTGCCATGTTTATCGGCGGTAATGCGGTTATCGCAGCGGCGACGGACCTGAAGGAAAAAATCAAAGCTTATGCCGCCCCTATGCTGGAATCGACGCCGGATAAAGTCGAAATGGCCGATAACAAGGTCTTCGTGAAGGACAATCCGGAGAAATCGCTCGGCATGGGGGATATCGGTGGGGCATCGACATTTGGCGGTGGCTATCTCGTCGGTTCCGGGTTCTACAGACCGGACGGCCCCTATCAGATGGATGCCGAAACGGGTGAAATGTCATCGCTCGCCGCAGCGGCTTTTGCGTGCGCCATCGTGGACGTGGAAGTTGATACAGAAACGGGCGTTGTCGAGGTAAAAAATGCCGTTCATGCTTACGAACTGGGCAAGGCGATCAGTCCCCTTATCTGCAAGGGTCAGATAAACGGGGGGACGGCGATGGGCATCGGTATGGCCCTGACGGAAAGTGCCCATCCCTATTGGCCCTCGATCGATCACGCCGTTGACAGTTTCGGTGATTACGTTATTGCAACGGCAGCGGACATGCCTCCGGAGGACACCTTCGCCATGGTGGAAGTACCGCACCCGGATGGTCCTTACGGGGCAAAGGGTTTTTGCGAAATGTCGGCCAATGCCCAGATCCCGGCAATCGCATCGGCTATTCATGACGCCATCGGCGTCTGGATTACCGAATGGCCCATACCACCGGAATCGGTCTTACGGGCATTGGCGGCAAAGGAAAGCTGATATCGACTCGGTGGAAACGGCACGTTCCGTTTCATCGCGAGCTTTATCAGCTGTCACCTCATATGGTTAAGCCATAAAAGTGGAGGGTGTATCGTCTCACTGATGACACACCCTCCACTCAGGCAGTGAAGCAACCGCCCATTCGGCACGTGACCGTGTTCAGCCGAAGAAAGATGATTCTTTATCACGTGATGTGTTGCTCGCCGCGCTCTTTTGTGTGTTATGAGCAAATGGAAGTGCGTTCGCTGTTCCGCTCACCGTGGAGGAGAAGCAATGAAAAACAGTATCGATGAAATCGTGGCAAAAGCAGGTCAACGGGCAATAGCTAACAGGCGAAAAGGATTCCACTGCAGCGAATCAACATTTCTGGCAATCAATGAAACGCTGAATATCATGGACCCGTCCCTGGTCAGGATGGTCACGGGTTTTCATGGCGGCGGTGGCTGTCATCGCATTGCAGAAGGCATAAATATGAACGCGGTCTTGGAGGAACTCGCCTCCGGACGGGAGACGCGCATGCCCGAGGAAGTGGGCCTCCAGATCACCGGGCATCTCTGCGGCGCACTGGCAGCGGGAGTCGTGTGCATCGGCTATCTTTACGGTCGCACGGCACCTGACGACGACCTCACTTGTGTCGATGAGCTGACCTTCGAACTGCACAGGCGCTTCTTTGATGAATTCGGCGAGAAGGAATGCCGTCCGCTCCGGGAAAAATACGTACCCCTGAGCACAAACAACACCTGCGAGCACATCTATCAGCGTGGTGCGGAAATGGCTGTGCGTCTTATTCTTGAAGCCCCTGAATTTATGAAAGATTGCAAAGAAGTGATTTCGATAAACGACAGGTCATAGTATAGTAAACGGTACTGCGAGATTGCTGAGCTACAGTCATGCGGTTGATAGCCGGATGGAGTGAAAGGCATGGCAAACAAATATAAATCGGCGGCGACGGTTATCCCCGTTGATGATGCCGTGGGGACGGTCCTCGCGCACGATATAACGGAGATACGGCCGGGGGAATTCAAAGGCGCCGCTTTCAAGAAGGGGCACATTGTCCGGGCAGAAGACATCCCGCATCTCCGGCGACTGGGAAAAGAGCATCTCTTTTCCATTCATCTGGATCCCCATGAACTCCACGAAGACGACGCAATTCTGCGCCTGGTAACGTCATTTGCCGGTGAGGGCATTACCATCGACGGAACACCGACCGAGGGAAAAGTATCACTCCGGGCAGAATACCCGGGACTCCTCAAAGTAAACCGGTATGCACTCATGAATTTGTGCATGATCCCTGAAATCTGCTGCGCCACCCGTCATACCGATACGGTCGTCAAGACGGGGGATGTTGTCGCCTCAACCCGTGTCATCCCCCTGATCATCGACGAATCCATCGTCGCCGATGCTGAAGAAGCGGTCCGGGATAGTATCCCTCTTTTATCGGTGCGACCCCTGGCGGAACCGACCGTCGGCATACTTGTCACAGGGAACGAAGTCTTTTCCGGTCGCATCACAGACCAGTTCGCCCCGATTGTGAGAAAAAAGTTGGCGTCATTCTCGTGCACGGTACGAGACGTTTCCTATGCACCGGACGACCGGGAAACAATTTCCCGCACCATACGGGATTTACTGGAAAAGAACTGTGAGTTGATTCTCGTCACCGGCGGCATGAGTGTCGATCCTGATGATATCACGCGTCTCGCCATCGCCGATGCCGGAACGACGGACATTGTTTACGGTACCCCGGTCCTGCCGGGCGCCATGCTTCTTTCCGGCCGCATTGGGTCGGTACCCGTTCTAGGTCTGCCGGCGTGTGTTCTTTTTTATGAAACGACGGTATTTGATCTGATATTGCCGCGTGTTCTCGCGGGAGAATGCATTACACGAGCGGATCTGGCAGCCCTGGCGCACGGCGGATTGTGTTTGAATTGTTCCCATTGTACCTATCCCCTGTGCCCCTTTGGAAAAGGATGAGCGATACCAATGTTTTATGAGATACTCCAGGACAGATTGATGGAACTCCTTCAGGGTAATGGACTGATCGATACGGAGGTCACTGTCGAAACACGGGCACTGAAACCCCATGAGGCGATCGGCAATCCGGACCGGGATGACTTTCCCCTTTTGAAAGGCCGGGAAGTCCTCATGCAGGCGACCTTCCTGAATCACAAGGGTCAGGCCTTTACCGATGCCCCGTCGGCATTTCGGGGAACGCTGCGAAAAATCATTGAAGAACGCGATTCGGGTCCGCGGGAACGGGCACGTTTTATCGCCACCCTGAACGCGGTTGTCCGCCATTTCTACCCCGATGTCCCGACAATTCATTGTCGCGACCAGGGTCCCGCCCTGTGCTCTCGGGAGATAGCCCGGTTCGTCGGCTCATTGAACATGAAAACCGTCGGCCTTCTCGGACTGCAACCGGCAATATTGCATGCGCTGGTTTCTGAATTCGGGACGGAGAACGTCATGTGTATCGACCGCGACGAGGATAATCGTGACATTATGAAGTGCGGAGTGCCGATCCGGTGGGGGGATCGAGACGGATTGGACGCCCTTTTTGTCTTTGGCGATGTCATCCTCGCCACGGGGTCCAGCGTTGCCAACGGAACGATCGTCGATATTCTTGACATGAATAAAACATATGCGAAACCTCTCTATTTTTACGGAACCACCATAGCAGGTTCCGCCCATCTTATGGGCTTGAATCATCTCTGTTACCAGGCATCGTAGAGGGATCGACGATGAAAAGAATATGTCCTGTCACCATTATGATGATGATCGTCTTAGTCGTTCTGCCCATGACCCTGCTCCGGGCGGACGACAAACCTGGTCAGGCAGCTCCCCTGCCCGCCATCAATGTAGCAGTGGAATTCGCCGATCACGCCGCCTGCGCCTATGTAGCCCATGACAGGGCCTGGTTCGCCCGCGACGGTCTTGCCGTTCACATGTATGACAACTATGTAACCGGCATGGCCCTGGCAGCGGCCCTCGCCCGGGGCGATATTCAGGCGGCCTATGTCTGTCTCATCCCGGCCATTAATCTCTATGCCAATGCCGGAATCCCGATTGCCGTTGTTGCGGGCACGCACAAACACGGGTACGGACTTGTCGTGAATCCCGACAAAATCGCAGCGCCGCAGGATCTTGAAAAGACGGGGGTTCGCATCGGCTGTGTCCGGGAAGGCGGCAGTGTCAATGTTCTCATGATGAAACTTATAGACAACTATCACCTTGATCGGAAAGCTGTACTTGCGAATGTATCGAGGATGTCACCCCCGAAACTCCTCCTTGCCTGCCGCATGAACCGGCTCGATGCCGCTTTTCTGCCGGAACAGTGGGCAACCATGGCGGAGAACAGCGGTTTTTCCATGCTCCTCACCAGTCACGATATATGGCCGTCGCTCCAGGGGAGTGTGCTCGTGGTGAAACGGGAGTTGATAGAAAAAAGACCGGACTGCGTGCACAAGCTCGTTCAGGTGACGAAGGAATCGACGCGCTGGCTGAACGACGAGCGGGATGAGGCCGCCCGGATCGTCGCAGCCCATTTGTCTGAAATGCGTGACAAACTTCTTCCCCATATGAATAACGGGCATTGTTTCGATATTACACCTGCGGTTATTACACGATCAATGACACGCATGGATTTCACAACAGACATCGACCCACAGGTTGTCGATGATATCATACGCTACATGAAGGAGATCGGCTACATCGACTCAGTAATTCAAGCGGACGATCTTCTCGATCTTCACTTTATGAACGATGAATAGGATACGAATCACAACAGGCGTCATACCCGTTATCGTTTTTCTCGGACTGTGGGAAATCCTCGCCCGGACGGCATTTCCCCCCGGGCAGGGACTGTTGCCGCCCTTTACCTCGGTTCTTGCGGAACTATTTTCCCTGATTTCAAGCGGCGTCCTCGCCGACAGTTTTGTCAGAAGTTTGTCACGGGTGCTCATCGGATTCGTCACCGGTTCATGTGCCGGATTACTGGTCGGTGTCCTTTTGGGGTGGAGCACGCACCTTGACAAAACATTCAGGCCCATCATCAGTCTCCTCTACCCCATTCCCGCACTGGGATGGCTCCCCCTGTTTATGCTTTGGATCGGTATCAATGAACTGCTTCCCATTGCCATCATCTTTATCTGTTCCTTCTTTCCCGTCTGCTACAGCACCGCCTCGGGTGTGAAAAGCGTCCCCCACGAACAGGTATGGGCGGCGCGGACGCTGGGCGCCACGGACATTCGTATTCTCAGGACGATCGTCATACCCCTGGCACTGCCCAGCATCTTCACCGGATTGCGCATCGAAGCGGGTATGGCATGGCGTGTCGTCATCGCCGCCGAAATGGTCGCCATACCCACGGGCATCGGCGCCCTGATGATGCGGGCGGAGTCGCTGCTGAAAGTTGATGTCATTGTCGTATGCCTTATGGTACTTTCTCTCATGTGTTTCTGTTTTGAGAAGGTGCTTCTTCTCATGGAAAAACGGCTGACCGCCGCGTGGTTGAACAATGCCGAACATTGAACTGACGGGAATCACTAACTACATATGCCGGGACATTGCACTCAACGTCAGAGACGGTGAATTTCTTGTGCTTCTGGGCCCGAACGGTTCCGGCAAAACGACCCTTCTCAATGTCATCGCCGGTCTCGCGAAGTACCGGGGTTCTGTTACCTTCGACGGCATTCCCGTCGATACCGTCCCACCGCGGATGCGCCGCATCGGTTATATTTCTCAGGGACTGGCCCTCTTTCCCCACATGACCGTGGCGGCAAACATCACCTTCGGTCTCCATGCCCGACGGAAAGACCCCCGTGCAATATCAAGGCGGGTCAGAGACATGATGGAGATGGTACGGATCGCGCACCTGGCCGATCGTCATCCCGGCACGTTGAGTGGTGGCGAGCAGCAGCGTGTGGCACTGGCGCGGGCCCTGGCACCGGAACCCGATGTCTTTCTCCTTGACGAACCTTTCGCCAAACTCGATGTGATGATTACGAAACACCTTCGGATTGAACTCAAAAGCCTGCAGCGTAAACTGGGAACGACAACGATCTACGTGACGCATAACCATCGCGAGGCGGAAGAACTGGGGGATCGAATCGCCGTCCTCAACGAAGGGAAACTCATTCAGGCGGGCACACCGGAGGAAATCTTTTTTGAACCTCACAATGACGATGTGTCTGAATTCATCGGTTCTCCAAATGTGTTTCACTGCGATCACAGCAAAAAGATCGTCACGGGTCTCGCGGAAACAACCTGCGGCGGCATGACCATCGTCGTCCCCAGCGACGACGGATATGCTATCAAAAAGGTCGCCATACTGCCCCGTGACGTGTACATCTCAAAGGCAAACCCACCCGGTCCCGAGCTGAATCGCTATACGGGACGGATTATCGATATTACCGCGTCCCCGCATCTGACCCGCATACGTGTCCAGATCGAGGGACACGTGCTCGTCTCTGAAACACCGACGGAAACCATGGGGCAACTTGGACTATCGCCGGGCGAGACGGTACATCTTATTCTCAAGCTGAACCGTCTTAAAACACTGTCGGAACGAAATAACGATTCATCGCATCGCGTCCGGGAGCAGGTCCCGGCGGTAAACAGGACATCCCCGGGGAGACAGGCATAATGAGCGATGACATGCTTCAGACGGCGCAGAACTGGATTGCCGAGGGTCGGACGGTCGCCCTGGCCACGGTGTTGTCCGTTGACGGATCGTCGGTACGCCGCGAGGGCAGTCAGCTTGTCATCGACAGGAAAGGTCGTTTTGAGGGGTCCGTGTCCGGCGGCTGTGTTGAAGCGGCAGTCATTACTGAGGCCTTCGATGTCCTTGACACGGGCACGCCGAGGGAAATAACTTTCGGCGTCGCCGATGAAGAGGCCTGGGAAGTGGGGCTTTCCTGCGGCGGGCGTATTGCTATCTATATCGAACCGGCGAATCCTCACAGCACGATCATTGACAGCGTCATCGCGCTCCGCGACCAGGGGATGCCCTGCTGTCTTCTTACTGATATGGCGACGGGGGAAAAAACCATTGTCAGGCCCGACGACGAAGATCACGGAAGCACGGTGCGGGACGTCGCCTCGCGGGCACTTGCGACCGACAGGAGCATGCGGGTCACCGTCGACGGACGGAGCACTTTCGTCCATGCCATACACCCCCCCCTGAAGCTCATCATCATCGGGGCGGTCCACATTGCACAGCCCCTGACAATGATGGCACAACTCATGGGATATGACGTCACGATCATCGATCCCCGAAAAGCCTTTGCAAACACCGATCGCTTCCCCGGCATCGCCATCGATAACACATGGCCTGATGAAGGAATGAACCGAATGACCATCCATGGACGGACGGCAATCGTCACCCTCGCCCATGACCCCAAACTGGATGACGAAGCATTGATCGCCGCCCTTCTATCACCGGCCTTTTATATCGGTGCCCTCGGCAGCAAAAAGACGCACACGGACCGCCTGAGCCGTCTCAGAGAGAGAGGTCTCACCGACACCGAGCTCCATCGTATTCACGGACCGGTGGGACTGTCCATCGGGGCACAGAGCCCCAGTGAAATCGCCGTCGCCATACTCGCCGAGATGACACAGGAAATGTATGAGGCGAACGCGCGTAACCGGGAATAACCCGAGCGGCACGGGCACGTGCGATGCTCCATCGAAAGGATAAAGCATGGCCTTCGATACGGCAGAATTTGCCAGCGAATTCAGTATATTCAAATATCATGAGCAGAACGATAATCCGCTCCATTACCTGGACAATGCGGCTACCGCCCAGATCCCCGACTGTGTCATCACCGCCATGGCCGATCACGACAGGCACTGCCGGTCTAATGTCAAACGGGGCATTCACCGACTCGCCGAAGAGGCCAATGAGGCTTTCGAGCAGGCGCGAACAACGACGGCACATTACCTTGGCATTTCAAATGCACGGGAAATCGTATTTACGAGCGGTGCGACGGCGGGTATCAACCTCGTTGCACACGGCCTGGAACACACGCTGAAACCGGGTGACGAGATACTCCTTTCCGTCGTGGAGCATCACAGCAATCTTGTTCCCTGGCACATGCTGCGGAACCGGCGAGGAATCGCTCTTCGCTTTCTCCCGATGACTTCAGAGGGAACGGTGGACCTGTCGCGGTGCGATGAGTACCTGACGGAAAAGACCCGTCTTGTAACGGTCACACATGGGTCCAACGTGACGGGCGCCATCACCGATATAGTACGGATCGCCCGTGCCGCTCATGACAGAGGTATCCCCGTCCTCTTCGACGGGGCACAAGTGGCCCCGGCGGGCCCCCTCGATCTCCCAAAGCTGGGCGCGGACTTCTACGTCTTTTCCGGCCATAAAGTCTACGGTCCGAACGGTATAGGAATTCTCTGGGGACGTGAAGAACTACTCAATACCATGTTACCCGTCTTCGGCGGCGGTGAAATGATACGTAACGTCGCCCTCAATGAGACATCCTACGCCGAATCGCCCCACCGCTTCGAAGCGGGGACGCCGCCTATCACGCAGGCGGTGGGACTGGCCCACGCACTTAACTGGCTCCAACGTTTCGATCTCGCGGGCATGCATGATCATCTCACATCGTTGACGCGCCGGATCATGGACGGTCTGGCAACGATCGGACGGGACGGTCACGCCATCCGTATTCTCGGTCCCCCACCGGACGAAAAGCGTCTCTCCCTTGTCGCATTCAGTACCCGGAGTATCCATCCCCACGATATCTGCCAGGTGATGAGCGACCTGTACAATGTCGCCCTGCGGGGCGGCCACCACTGCGCCCAGCCCCTCCACCAGCAGTACGGCCTGGACGGGAGCACGCGTGCGAGTCTCGCCGGGTACAACACAGACAATGATATCGATGTCTTCCTCGAGGGACTCTCTCACTGTATAACGATGCTCGGCTGATAATATCAGCGCATCAAAGGACTGACCGTGATGCACGATAAACATCCAAAACATCACAGAGCAAGTATTTACGAAGCGGAAATCATGTCGTGGTCCCGCAGGGCGGGAGAAGGGGAATCCGTTAAAGGGTACACTCACTGTGCAACACTGAGTAATCCCCTCTGCGGTGATCGGGTAACCGTTCATATCCGTGTCGATGACGGGGTAGTTGTATCGTGCGGCTGTCAGGTGCGCGGCTGCATGCTGTGCAAGGCGGCAAGCGCTCATATGGCGACACTGATTGACGGTGTTCATAGCAACCGACTGGAGGAGATGACTGACACCTTCAAAAACGCCCTTACCGGCATAACCGGATTTCCCGAAACGCACACCATGTTCGCAAAGGTCCGCCACCACAAGAGTCGCCATTCCTGTGTGCTACTGCCGTACGAGGCGGCACTGATAGCTCTGTCCGGCGTGACAGAGTCAGAAAGCACATAAAGATGCCGTGAGGAACATACAAAGCGCCGAAGTGGTATTCAGAAGTATGAATGCCGTCTGTAATACCTTTCATCCGCGTCGCCGGATTACCGTTCCGACTTCGGATGAAAGTCATCGTAAGGAGGGAAACAATGAGTGATGAACAAGTGATCAAACGTGACGAAAAGGGCATCATGGATGGTGGCACAGTGGGGTTACCGCGACCCATGTCCCGCGAGATCTGGCTCAGCGAGGTCTTCCCCGAATGGGGTTCCTATCTCAACCGGGAGATTGCACAGTTTCAGGTTAAACCGGGTACGGGTGCTCTTTGGTATTTCGGGGGTCCGTCCTATGCGTTGAAATCCCAGGGTGGAGCGGTGTTTCTCGTCGACCTCTATGCAGGCCCCAGCTTGTTTACCGATCCATCTTATTGCGGTGTTTGTAAAACCGCCGGTTCCGACAAAATCTGGTGGATGCGCCTCAATCCCCATGTCATCGACCCGTGGAAATTCGAGCGGCTTGACGCACTCTGCATCACGCACCACCACCAGGACCACATGGACTACTACACCATCTCCGCCGCACTGCAGACGACGGACTGCAAGTTTATCGCTCCGCCCGAAGCAGCGCGCCGCATGATGAAAAACATGGGTGTCCCCAAGGAGCGGATGATCGTCACCGAGATCGGTAAAAGTATTCAGATCGAAGACATGAAAATCGACTTCGCACCGAATTTCGATGTCATCGCCACAAAAACGGGTTTTGAAACACCTGTCCCCTTCTCGGAAGTGGCGGTCAGTTTCATTTTCAACACGGAAGGCGGCAATGTCGCATTTCTCGGCGACACCTTGTATGACAACGGATACCGCATGGTGGGAGAAAAATATAAAGTCGACGTAGTCACCATGAATATGGGGAACAACGCCCCGGGTTATACGGACAAGATGTCGCCGTGGGATCTCTGGCGCATTACCGAAGCCCTGAACGCAAAGGTGGTCATCCCTATGCACCACGACAACTGGGGAAACTGCTACGAAGATCCCTCATACCTGGAATACATCGTCCAGAGGAAAAGTGCTGAACCGAACCACCCGGAAATCAAGACCGTGGTTCTCTATCCCGGTGCACGGTATGAACACCCCACCGATCAGGAGATGGGACGCTATAACTACCCCGACTGGCGGGAACGGTTCGACTGGACAAAGAGCCTCGAATACGGCCCGGCCAAACGGTAATAACAAACAGGATAGTCATGCACCGGGGCCGTTACACCGGCCCCGGTTCTCTTCTCATCAATGCGTGCTACGAACAGTCCTGAAAGATCCTGTCATAGATAGCACGGAGTATCTCATAATCCTCACACGTATCCACATCCATGAAGTATCGTTCATCACCGATTTCGACCGTCTCGACCGCGTTGCTGTTGTCTCGTACGATGTCGCGCGCTCCCCTATCCCCCTTTATTTTCATTATGTCATTATAAAAACGACAGCCCAGTATGACGGGATTTCCCCGCCGTCCTTTATGCACGGGAATACAAATATCTTTGCCGGACGAATAAAAACGCCGAAGCAGATGATTGATCAGTGCCGGTGTAACGAAGGGCTGATCACCGAGGAGAATCATGACGGATAAATAGAGCTCCTGCACCTGTGAAAGGCCCATCTGGAGGGAGCGGCCCATGCCGGATCGGTAATGAGGATTATAGACGGTCCGCAATCGATCGCCATCGCAGAACTCTTTGCCGATCGCTTCTGTCACATCTTCGGCCCGATGGCCCACAACGACGACGATGCGATCCAGTTCCGACGCCACAGCGTTTTCACAGACATGTCGAATGACCGGTTTATCCCCCAGCATCACAAACTGTTTGGGGCGACCGAGTCGCTCCGAACGTCCCGCAGCAAGTACGATACCCGCCGTTTTTTTGTGCATAACCCGTGTACCTTCATCGTACGCCATTTTCACGCTGTATTCTAAAATTACTTATATAAATTGTACCCTATGACGCACAAATAGAAAAGGCGGCTTTTCATTCAGGCGTTTTTGCGGAACAGAAACAGCGTATTGCTCAGCAACGAGACAGAGACGGATGGATTTTATCATGAACAGACACCCGCTATCCCCGTCGCCTGCGACGTGGTACGCGCCCGCTGTTCATCTCTCACGTCCATGACAATATCTAACCATATTACTCTAATGTCATTAATCATGTATCGGTATAATTCGATTTCCGTATCACCACGATAACAAGTTTTATAATCATGATATTGTATATTAACACCATATCGTGTAGAATTAAGCACTATGGTCAATTCATGACCGGAGAACTATCCCCGCATCATAGTTGTAACGGTGTATTTCATCAAAGGAGCGGCACTATGAAACAACGATCCGTACTCATTCTGCTTATTCTCCTCTTCTTTGCCGTCGGTAACGGTACACTGTACATTATGTCACGCAATTTTTTTCTTGAAAGTTATCAACACCTGGATCGCGATGCCGGTCTTCAAAACATGAAAAGGGCCGCCGGAGCACTGAGGACGGAATTGAGGTTCATCGACGGCATCTGCGCCGACTGGGCCTACTGGGACGACTGCTACCATTTCATCAAAACCGGTGATCCCTCATTCATCGCCTCAAACATAGAAAAGAGCATATACGAAAATCTTCGCCTCAACATGATCATATTTCTGGATCGTCACGGCGGCATCGTCTTCGCCGAGGGATATGATCTAGAAGCGTTTGCTGCCTGTGCCGTGCCCCCGGATGTTATCGCGGACGTCCGCTCCGATCCGGACAGATGGTGTTCATCACAGCGCTACAGTCAGAAATCGGGGTTCGTGTGCCTGCCCGAAACCACCCTCATGGCATCGATTCATCCCATTCGTCGCACCTGCCGCATGGGACCGACGGCGGGGACCTTGATCATGGCCCGTTATTTCACCGAGCGAGAGGTGGAACGTATTGCTCACACGACGCGCATTCCTCTGACGCTTTCTCCACCGGAAAAGGGGGTCCAGCGTCTGTCACCGGAAAGCTCCGGCATCGGCTGCATCACCCTGACAGCGGTGAGCGATACGGAATCGCTGGGCGCCATCGAACTCCATACAATGGGAGGGACACCTTTCGCCCGCCTCACGGCGATGATGACCCGGGAGGTAGCAACGCACGGGGCATTCATTGTCAGCCGCTATAATCTCATCGTTTTCCTCCTCAGTCTCACCGCCTGCACGGCTTTTTATTTTCTCTCCGATCGCCTTTTCCTGTGGCGGGATCGGCAGCGGGAAACGGATACGGGATACCGTGCCCTTCTCGATCATATCGATCTCGGAATAGCCTTCATCGACCGGTCGTATACAACGGGCATCAGCAACCGGGTGGCACGCAAATATATTCCCTGCACGGGAGGAGGACAGCCGGGCTGCAAGTGCTTTGAGTGTATCAGCGAGACGAGCGCTCCCTGCAAGAACTGCCCCGGTACCGCGGCCATGTTAAGCGGAAAGACGGTAACCCGGGAAATGAAGGGCACGCGAAACGGTGAGGAATGGTGGGTCCGTATGAGCGCCTTTCCCGTTCATGTCTTTGGCGGAAATATATCCGGGTTTGCCGCCATCGTCGAAAACATACTCGATCAAAAACGAACGGCGGAAAAGATCGAGTTCCTCTCCTACTATGACGGCCTGACGGGTCTACCGAATCATGCTCTCCTGATGAAAAAGCTGGAAACGGCCCTGAAGGAAAACAGAGATTCCCGGATGGTGAGCTTGCTGCAGATCGTTATCAGCCCGGTGAAGGACATCTACGACACCCTGGGTTTTGACGCGGGCGATCGGTATATACTTAACATTGCAAAACGGCTTACAAAAGCGGCGGGTGATAACTCCGTCGTGGCACGCATCGAGCCTAATCAGTTCGCCATCCTCCAATCGCTACTGGAGGATACACGGCATGTGGTACGCTCTGCCGAAGACGTTCTGGCCCATCTCGAGGCACCTGTCACCGCCGCTTCGAATCAGATCTATACATCCGCCAAGATCGGGATCGCCGTGGCGCCCTTCGACGGCACCACAGCCCGCGAGATTCTCAGTCACTCCGACATGGCGTTGCATGCCGGCAACCATGCATCGCGGAACAGCTATACCTTTTATTCGAATCAGATGCGCCATGCCATCCAGGAACGGCAATCATTGGAAGCAGGCATTCACCGGGCCCTCCGGGAGGATGAATTCTTCCTCCTTTATCAACCCCAATTTGATTGTGACTGCAATCACATCATCGGTATGGAGGCTTTGATCCGCTGGCGACATCCGGCAAAAGGCTTGATATCTCCCGCCCGGTTCGTCCCCATTGCCGAAGAAAGCGGTCTCATACTTCCCGTGGATCAATGGGTCGTTCATCGCGCCTGCTCGCATATCAAGACATGGCGGGCAATGGGCATCACCGGCATATGCACCGCTGTCAACCTTTCCGGCGAATCCTTCAAACGTGAAGATATTCCCGCACTGATCATGAAAGAACTCAATATGGCGGGCATACCGCCTCAGTGTCTCGAGGTGGAAATCACGGAGACCGCACTCATAGAAAATATCGACGCGGCGATCGTTTCCGCCATGATTGCCATTGCCAGAAATCTTAATATCGAAGTTCTCGCCGAAGGGGTGGAATCCCTCGTCCAGCGGGACTTTCTCCTGCATCGCGGATGCCGGATTATGCAGGGATTTTTCTTTGCACGGCCTATGACGGTGAGCGACGTCACGCATCTTTTGCAAAAGAACAAATCGATTCCGACGCCCGCCACCACCTGACCTTTCCGTTGAGTTTTCTCTTCTCCCCTTCCAGGCCATAGCATCGTTCGAACGGAGTGACCATAATGGATCTAGGTTTTGCCGCAATTCGTCGTGAGGTAATTGCGATTGCCAAAAAAGGATCATGTCTATGCGATAAATTTTCACCTCACTTCGAGAGAAAAGAAAAATATCTATTAATATATTTATTTGTAATCACTGAATATCATGTAAATACATCATATTAATTGACACTATATTGAATACAATATACAATATATTGAGAATTTATGGGGTGATTAGCCATGACTTTCTCACGAGGAACAATCGGCATCCTAACCGGTGGTGGCGATGTACCGGGCTTGAATCCGGCTATCAGGGCAATCACGCTCCGTGCCTGCCATGAAGGGTATCGCGTCCTTGGCATACGGCAGGGATGGTCCGGCCTTGTCAACGTTGTCAGGGAGCCGGGAGGCGTCAATGAGGCCTGCATCGTGGAACTCACCGAAACCATCGTCGACCGGGCGGGGAGAACGGGCGGCACTTTTCTGCATACATCGCGGACGCTGCCCAGTCGCCTCCCCAAAGAGGCCGTCCCGTCGCATCTTCGCGACCGCTACACAAACGATGTGAATGACATCACAGCGGACATACTGAAAAACCTTGATTTTCTCGGGATCGACGTGGTGGTTCCCATCGGCGGAGACGACACCCTGAGTTACGCGGAACGGCTTCACCGCGAAGGTGTCAAAGTTGTGGCTATTCCCAAAACAATGGACAATGACGTATCCGGGACCGATTACTGCATCGGATTCAGCACCTGCATCACCCGGACGATGGAACTTATTCACGGACTCCGGACGACGGCCGGTTCTCACGAACGACTTCTCGTCATCGAAGTGTTCGGACGCTATGCCGGGTTCACCGCCATGATACCCACCCTGGCCGGCGCCGCTAACCGGTGCGTTATCCCGGAATATCCCTTCGACATAAATCTTCTGACGAAACTGCTTGTGAACGACAGGAGAAAACACCCGAACAACTATGCCGTGTGCATCGTCGCGGAAGGTGCAACGATGAAACACGAGGATCAAATGACCTTCGAGGGCAGCGAGAGGGATCAGTACGGTCACCGCAGACTCGGCGGCATCGGCGACAAGGTAGCCGCCCGACTTAACGAGCTGTCGCCAAAATACAACGAGGGAAGAAAAATCAACATCCTGAGTCAACGGCTCGGCTATCTCGTCCGCTCCGGGAACCCCGATGCCACCGACTCCATCGTCCCCACCGTGTACGGCAATCTTGCCATGGACCTCATTCTCTCCGGTTCGAATGGCCGTCTCGTCTGCCTGAAAAACGGACGATACGGCGACGTTCCCGTGGAAACGGTTACCGGTCATAAAAAGTCAGTGGATGTGGACAGATACTACGACACCGACCGTTTGCATCCCAAATATGAATCCTTCAGCGGCCAGCCGCTGTTCATCATGGCAAGCGAGGAATAACCATTGCACAACACCGGATGCGTCATTCCGCACTGCTATGGTGAAAGTGCCCAGGCGACCGCTTCCTCCGCATGAATGGCAGTCGTGTCAAAAAGGGGAATCGTCGTATCGCCATGATTCACCAGGGTGACGATTTCCGTACAGCCGCCGATAATACCCTCCGCTCCGTCAGCGGCAAGATCGGACATGATGCGCACAAACTCGTTCCGCGAAGCGTCTTTCACGATCCCGTGGCATAATTCCTCATAGATGATTCGATGAACCATAAGGCGGTCCTCCGGCGGCGGGATAATCGCTTTGATGCCGTGGTCGATACTCAGCCTGTCGCGGTAGAAGGTCTCTTCCATAGTAAACAGCGTCCCCAGCAAACCGATCGTTTTTATGCCCCGTGCTGAAATACGACGCGCAGCCGCATCAACGATATGCAGGATGGGGATATCGATAACACGCTCAATGTCCGGGACGAGTTTATGCATGGTATTCGTACAGATCACCAGGAAATCGGCACCCGCTTTTTCGACCCGTCGTGCTGAGTCCGCCAGCATCCTGCCCGCGCCGTCCCAGTTGCTGTTACGCTGACATTCCTCGATCTCCTGGAAATTGACACTGACCATGACAATCTTGGCTGAATGGAGACCGCCGCATTCATACGCAATTCCTTCGTTGATCCAGCGGTAGTAAAGAGTGGTGCTTTCCCAACTCATGCCGCCGAGCAGACCGATCGTCTTCATTCATCCTCCTCCCCATAACCTTTTCCAAAATGTGACAACCCGGCCGTTCCTCAGGTAAGCTCCGTCGCCAGGCGACCGCGCACCATCTGAGCAAGCGTTTCATAATCGTGGCCTTCCGGATAAACGGGCAGATGGAATTTCACCCGTATGCGCCGCCAAGGCCTGGGGAAAAAGCTCCCCCGGGGAAGCGCCTCGAAAGCTCCCGTGATGGAAACGGGCACGACCGGTACTTTCAGCTCGCTGCTCAGTATGGCAAAAGCCTTTTTGAAGGTGCCGATTTCGCCGGTCCGCGTCCGTGTGCCTTCGGGGAAGATGAGAACATTTTTCCCTTTTCTGAGGACCTCCGCGAGCTTCTGCAGGGACTCTTTGAGATCACGGTTGATATCCATGACGATCACATTGTTGCGGTTCGCAAGAGCCCTGAGAAAACGGTTACGCACATGCTTTTCCTTGGCATAGAAATAGGTGTTCTTCATTACCCTGTTTTTCAGGAAGACGGACACGAAAAGACCGTCAAAAAAACTCTGATGGTTCGGCGCAAGTATGACGGGACCGTCGGGAATATTCTCCGCACCTTCCCCCCGAAGGCGGAAGTAGCATCGAAAAACAAATCGTGAGATATGCTTGAATACATTCTGGGTAACCCACGTTTTCGGCAGTGTGAGATCGACGTTCTCACTGAATATTTCCGGCCACTTTACCGTTTCCACGGAAAGCCTTTTCTTTGTTTCCTTCATGAACACTGACAGTTTTTCAACTGTGGGATGATGTATAAATATATCCTCATTGATACGGACGCCGAATGTGGACTCGAGAAAAGTCTGCAGGCTGACTTTGTCGAGGGAATCCAGTCCCAGATCGATTTCGATATGGTCATCGGGAAAAATATCACGGCGCTTTTCTTCCTTCAAATAACTTTGAATGACCCGGTACTCCTCATATTCGGGTTCCGGCACATCATTGCGTCTCATCACGCCGGCTTCAGCCGCGTGTAATGCTAGTTTAAACCTCTGAAGCTTGCCGAGGCGCGTTTTCGGCAATTCATCTTTCATGAGAATAAATTTCATGATCTTTTTTGCGGGGCTTGCCTGGCGGTTGTATCGGTCTATAATATCCCATCGAAACATTTCATCGATATTCACAATGCCTTTTTCCCGCAGCACGCGGAAATCCGGACAGATCGCCGCCTGCAGGGTATCGTCCTTCATATAAACACCGACATCGGCGACACAGGGTGACAGGGATTTGAGTTTTTTCTCGATCTCTTCGGGATTGATATTCTTGCCGTTGGACAGGACGATCGTTTCCTTGATACGTCCTGTGATATGGATATGGCCGTCATCGTCGATGTATCCCGTATCGCCCGTGTGCAGCCAACCATCTTTCAGTATCTCATCCGTCTCCCCGGGCTTTTCATAGTATCCCTGCATGATATTTCGTCCCCGGGCGACGATCTCTCCATCTTTCACCGCAACGTCGAGTGTGGGCATAGGCTCGCCGGCCGCGCCTATTTTCCAGTGTCCCGGCCGGGTAAAGGATATCATCGGCGCCGCCTCCGTCATTCCATAGCCTTCAAGCATTTCAAAACCAAGCGTCTTGAAATCCCGCGCGACATTTTCATCCAGTTTCGCCCCTCCCGAAACAAGGTAATCGATATGACCGCCGAAACCCCGGTGGACAGCGGCAAAGATTTTCCTGGAAAATGCCCCCATATTAACGACAGCGGCAATCTTGAAGATAAGACGCGTTATCAATCGTGCATTGACCTTGTCCATAACCCCCTTGTGGATAGCAGCATAGAGCCGGGGTACACCGATAACGAGACCAACCTTGTTATTCTGTAAAGTTGCAATCATATCAGCGGGCGTCAGTGAGGATGAAAAGGCCACCGTCGCACCGACGGCAAGCGGCGCCACGATTGTTCCCACCAGCGGGAAGACGTGATGGAAAGGCAAAAGGGCCATGACGGTTCGGTCGCGTTCATAAATGGGAATGGTTTCAGACACCGCTTCCACATTGGCGAAGATATTGTCGTAGGAAAGCATAACACCTTTGGGACTGCCCGTTGTTCCCGAGGTATAAATAATCGCCGCTGTATCCTCCGCATTGTCAACGATAATATCGTTGTCGGGAAAGGCTTGTGTTGATGCTGCAATGTCCTCGAATACGCGTACTGCGATATTACCGTGAACGTCGGAAAGTGCTCGATTCACGGTGTCTTTCGTTTGTAGAGAGCAGAAAACAACGTGGGGATGACAGTCATTGAGGATATACGCCACCTCGTCCGGTGTCGCCATGAAATCAATGGGAACGGCAACGGACTTCTTCGACCACGTGCCGTACAGGGCATAGATCCATTCAGGCCGATTTTCTGAAATAATGGCTACCTTATTGCCATCTACCATCGAGGCGTAGTAAGCCGTCTTCCGCAAAAGACACGGGTAGCTGACATGTTCGTCTTTCCAGACGAGCGCTGTTTTCTCGAACTTTTTCAAAAGATTCATTGTTTCACTCCTCATACCTGGGCGCACTATAGAGAAGGCAAGCACCTCTGTAAAGGAAATAATTTGCTTCTTCCGTGCGTCAGACATCGATTCAGCAATACTCTCTGTAACTGGGAATAGTGCATTTCCTTTATGGACACATTTTATTAATATATACGACACACTGCCCTTCCATCCGTGACAGGATAAACGGCATCGAATTAGAATGCACTACCCAGCGCAGCCGCAAGCAACGGGGTGTCTTCAAAGGCATTGAACGCCCCAAGGGGCAGGGAATACAAACTCTTCATAATTTATTATACTCCGTATTCATTACACAAACCTTCGGCCACCGGGGACATAGGCCGCACCGTGTATCCGTCATGTGTGATAATGAGCATGGGAGAGCATCAAACATTCAAAGCATCTTTATCAAAAGAGATACAGAGCAGAAATAGGTTTATTTTTGCTTACCACATCTTTGTAAGAATATTTATCATAAATGAAAAAAAATTTAGAAATATTAAAAATAATGTGATAGTATTGTATTCATATCGTGTATGGCACGCAATAGTGGTTGCGTTATCCAATTAGCTCCAAGGTGGAGTGCAACTAAAGGAGGAAAGTTTATGAAACGAAGAAGTATGTGGAAAGCTTTCATGGTAGCGACGCTGGCGGTGTGCGTGGTTGGTGCCTTAACGGTGACACCCGTCATGGCCAAGACTTACCGGCTGACCGTTGGTGCGGGACACCCGACAGCGGCAACGTGGGCGGGAATGGTTAAGGACTATTTCTGTCCGGAAGTTACGAAACGCGTTAAAGAAAAAACCGGCGATGATATCGAATGGGTTTATGCCTTCGGCGGATCCGTGGCAAAACTCGGAGAGGTAATCGACGCGGTTAAAGACGGTCTGCTCGATGTCGGAGAGATTCAGTACTGCTTTACACCGACAAAACTATTCCTCCACAATTTTTCCTTCGTCACTCCCTTTGACAGTCCCGACATTATGGCCATCGCCGAGGCATCGACGTACGTTCATAAAAATGTCCCCTTCCTGCATGAATACTGGGAGAATGAATATAACCAGGTCTATCTCGGGGCGGCAGTCATCAACAGTTATCACCTGGGGACAACCTTTCCATGGGAGACAATGGACGATCTGAAAGGAAAGAAGATCGCCGCCGCCGGTCCAAACCTGCCCTGGCTGACCGGGACAGGCGCCGTTCCCGTCCAGAGCGACCTGAACGAAGCGTATACGAGCTTCCAGACGGGCGTCTATGACGGTTGGGTCATGTTCCTCGATGCGTGGGTGAGCTTTAAACTTCACGAAGTAGCCAAATACTACAAGTTCGTTAACTTCGGCGCGGTCACAAACGGCGCAATCACCATTAACAAGAAAACCTGGAACAAAATGCCTCCGGAAATTCAGAAGATTCTGAAAGAAGCGGGCCGGGACTACACCTTCGAGCTGGCCAGAGTATCGAAGGAGAAAGCCGATGCCGCCATCGAGACAATGAAAAAAGCGGGTTGCCATATCAGCACCCTGGCTCCTGAGGAACGGAAAAAATGGGTGGACGGTCTCCCGGAACTGCCTAACATCCGCGCGCAGGAAGCCAAGGCAAAGGGCATGCCCGGACCCGAGGTTTTCAGGGCTTGGTTCAAGGCCGTTGAAGCAACGGGGTTCGAGTATCCGCGGAAATGGAAAATTGATGACTAGGTAGATAACAGTTCAAGTACTAATATAAAAAGAGTACGGGCCGTTTCACCGGGAAACGGCCCGTACGTATCGGAGCAAGCATATGTTATCCTCTATAGAACGTTGGACAATCAATTTCAGTTCCATCATGAACAGCATCGCGACGGCGTGGATCTTTGTTATCATGTTTCTCATGACGGGAGACGTACTTGGCCGGACACTCTTCAATCATCCCATCACGGGAACGCCCGAGATAGTGAAAATATCGATTGTCGGCATCGTTTTCCTGCAAATTCCCCACACATTGTGGGTGGGACGACATATACGTTCCGACATTCTGCTCATGCGATTATCGCCGCGGAAGAGATACATCTTCGAATCGATCCTTTTCGTCGTGGGAATACTTTTTTTCGTCGGCATTATCTGGGCAGCCTGGAGTCTCACCGTCGAGGCATGGCAAATCCATGAATACGAAGGTGAAGGCGCGTTGAGGGTGCCAACGGCACCTATTCGAACGATCATATTGATTGGCAGCGCCGTGACGGCGCTGATGTTCCTCTTTCGCATTAAGGATAACGTGAAAAATCTGCTGCACGAGAAGGGAGAGTAGAAATGGATCCTGTTGTTATCGCCAGCCTGACCGTTCTCGTGCTCCTGGTACTGATAATCATCGGTCTCCATGTCGGTGTCGCGCTGGGGCTGATGAGCTTTGTCGGTCTGTGGCTTGTTACCTCTAATTTCGGCATCGCACTGAAGCTTCTTGGAAACACGCCGTTCCGGGCTGTTATGGATTATGTTTTCGGCGTTGTGCCCATGTTCGTCCTAATGGGCATGCTGGCAAACCTCTCCGGCGCCAGCCAGGAACTGTACGATTCCGCCAATGTGCTTTTCCGGCGCCTCCGCGGCGGTCTCGGGATCGCAACGGTCATCGCCAATGCCATTTTCGCCGCCATCACGGGTGTCAGTATCGCTTCGGCCGCCGTCTTCAGCAAAATCGCCATTCCGCAAATGGACAGACTCGGCTACAACCGCACTTTTTCTCTCGGTACAGTGGCAGGGAGTTCCGTACTCGGCATGCTCATACCGCCGAGCGTTCTCCTGATTGTCTATGGTATCCTGACAGAGGAAGCGATCGGCAAACTCTTCGTGGCGGGCATCCTGCCCGGCATTCTGCTCTCGTTCGCCCTGTCACTCGGCATTTACATCATGGTACTTATAAAGCCAAGCCTGGGCGGCAAGCGACCGACAAAAGAAGATTTCGCTGACGGCGAGACAGACCTGCTGCGAGCATTGTTTCGTCCCTGGGCCTTCGTTGTCCTGATTATCGTGACCCTAGGCGGCATCTGGGTCGGTTTTTTTACGCCGACGGAGGCCGGTGCAATCGGGGCATTCGGCGCATTTATCCTCGTCATTGTAAAGGGGAAACTGAACCCCAGAGCGTTATGGAACGTGCTTCAGGAAACGGGATACAGTACGGCGAGTATTTTTCTCCTGCTTATTACGGCACAGATGTATTCCCGCATGCTGACACTGAGCGGTCTTCCCGCTGTTGTCAGCGACTGGGCCTCGCAGCTTCCGGTGCCGCCGATTGTAGTGATCCTCATGTTTATGTTTATTTTCGTTGTTCTGGGAGCATTTCTTGACTCAACATCCATTCTCCTTGTGTGTATTCCGCTTATGCAGCCCGTCGTCGAATTGTTTCATTACGACCTCATATGGTTCGGTATCATTTCCGTCGTCACCATCGAGATGGGCCTTTTGACCCCGCCCTTCGGCATGGTCGTGTATGCCATGAAATCAGCAATGGGGGAAGAAGTGACGGTGGAACAGATCTTTTACGGATCGGCACCATTTCTCCTGATCATGGTGGTAACGGTGGCACTGTTGATTGCCTTTCCACAAATCAGCACGTTCCTGCCGAGCCTGATGTAAAGATTATACCGATAACCCCCCGTCATAACATGTTATTGTCTCTCACCAAAAGGGGATCAGACAGTGATGATCAACGGCCGTTGATGCCTATCAACGGCCGTTTTAATCATCGCTCTGCATACATACCGGCACGGTTTTCATTCTCTATCCTTATAAGACAATCGACTTGTTCAAACTGCAAAACACCTTTCCAGAAATTCCCCCGGACATTCCGATGCATACAGCGACGCGGAATTTGAGGATTACCAACTGATGGTCACTGATAATCATGTCTATATGGGAGTATGACACAGAAAGAGTTCACCATTCCCTGACAGCCGATAAATTAGGTTTTATGTTATGGAATGGTTGCACTTTCAATTGCATAAATTCGTCGAAGAAGCAATGAAACTGAAAAACTGAAAGACAAAGACTGATGCGTCTAAAAATATAAATCGTTGGTGGAGGCACTAAAAAGAAGTGTTTCGAAACCTACGAAATGCAGTCCACAGGCAGGTACTAAATAAACAAAAGGCACAAAGGGTACGCCGCTCGCACTTATCATGGATGGGCGTACTCATTGTGCCTCGTTAAGGGTTACCCTGGTCGTAGGTTACCCCGTTAGACTGAAATTTTCTATGCTCCCGTATAAACGAGTGACGGTTCGTGACCGGCCAGCAGGTACTCCGGGCTGTAATTCTTCATCAACGCTTTGAGCTTGTAGGAACTGTCGTAATAATCGTAGTAGTTGTAGATAAGTGATGACGGAATCAGGCCTTCATAGGCAGGTGGCGCTGGCGTAATCGCCTTCTTCGTGCCGTCCATACCCACTATTTCCGTCTGCCAGCCGAAGGCCATACAGTTCAAGTGCCAGTGATCACCGACGATGAACTTCGTGCCCTTATCCGTCTTCACGGCAATGGTCATACTACCCGGTGTATGACCCGGGGTTATGTACAGATCGATACCGTCTTCCCAGTTCATGTCACCGGCGATGCGGATGCAGTCCATCTTCTTCAACTCATCGATAAGACTATAATCATAATCGCCGCGGATATTCATGAACGGAATCGGGTTAACCAGAGTGGCCCATTCTTCTTTCTGAAATACGTGTTGTGCATTTGTGAACAGATCGGCACAGCCCGCATGGTCGTTATGAAGATGTGTGTAGAAGACAGTTTCAACGTCTTTCGCCTTTACTCCCGCCTTCTCGAGTGATTCTTCAACAAATTTGTGGCCACCTTCTGCAGGCCACCCGCCCCATGCCCTGCCGTTGACGATAAAGTGTTCGTGAATGCCCGTATCAACGACAATATTCCTGCCGTCTTTCTGAAGCAGAAATCCGAGATAGGGAACGGAAATCTCGACATCCGGATCGAAGTTCGGAGTCATCGCCGTCTTAGGAAAGGTAATTTTCCCATAGTACAGTACGGAAACTTTCCAATTATCCATTCTATCGACCTCCTTTACGTGTGTCACCAGCACCGCGCTACCGAGACAAATATCGGTGCATGGCGCCGGTCTATTATTGTTGTTTATTCGTCAATAACGGCAACAGCACGTATCGGCGAACCGCTGCCCCCCCGAATCTTCAAGGGGAATCCATAAAACATGAATCGTTTTCCGATCACCTTATCGAGATTGCAGAGATTCTCCATGTGGGGCACCCACGTCTTTCGATAATGCTGATGCACAGGATAGTTTGTCGTCGGGGGCCGGTCCGGGCTCGGATTATCGACCCCCCAGTTCTTGATCTTCTTTTCCTCAATCAAATACTCGGCCGCTTCCATCGAGAAACCAGAATAGCCCTCCGTATATGATGGATTTGGATAGTGGCGATCATAGTGTCCCGTATAGAACAGCACGATATCATCGGGCTGTATTTCAAGTCCCGCCTTTTTTTCAGCTGCCTTGATGTCATCGGGCGTGAACAGGCTCCCTTCGGGAAGGTCTGACACATCGAGGCAAATCGCCGTTCCAAAAAATGTGTCCAGCGACATCTGGTCCACGCTTGGTGCGTTCTCGCTCGGATCGATATGGGCGATCGCGTCAACGTGCGTCGGTCCGTGATCACAGAGAAGAATACCCCGTGTCGTATAACTATATCCTTCAGACATAATACGACCGGTCTCCTCGTGTGTCACATGATCCCAAATAACGGTTTTTAAGTGACCCGGGAACACGGGCATTCCCGTGTAAATCTCTTGCGTCAAATCAATGGTTTTCTGCATTATCTTAGCTCCTGCTTTCGCTCTCTATCTTTTACGACGAGAATGGACTAAAATTTCGTGTTGCTTCTGCCCTTCAGCTTGAGAATGGAACGAACGTCATCGGGTGTCGCAACATCAATGCTGAAATCTTCACTCATGATGCGTTTAATCTTTGCTACGGCATCGCCGTTTGATTTCATCAATTCACCCTTCGCAATATAGACGTTGTCTTCCATACCGACTCGGACATTGCCCCCCATAACTGCCGCCACCGATCCCAGCGCAAACTGATTCCGGCCGACGGGCAGGACGGACCACGTATAATCTTCACCGAAAAGCTTATCGGCGGTGTTTTTCATGTGGACGAGATTTTCGACGCTCGGCTGGATTGCACCGACGATGCCCAGAATGAACTGCAGGAAGAAGGGCGGCTCCATAAAACCACGGTCCGCCAGGAAGGCGGCATTGTAAATATGGCCCATATCGTAGCATTCCATCTCCGGTTTCGTTCCGTGTTCCTTCATGATGTTCAGAAACACTTCCATGCTCTTGAACGTGTTCATGAAGACGAAGTCGCGTGTCATCTCAAGGTAATCCTTCTCCCATTGATGCTCGAAATCGGAAACCTTCTCCATCAACGGAAAGAGACCGAAATTAAAGGATCCCATGTTCATACTGGCCAGTTCCGGCTCGAACTCGCTGACGACCATGACACGTTCCTCTGGCGTCATGCCGAGGCCCCCACCCGTTGTCAGGCACTGCACGACATCGGAATTTTTGTGAACTTCCGTGCATACTTCCTTGAACATACCCAGATCTGTAATCGGCTTACCATTCTCTGGCGTGCGTACGTGAAGGTGAACGGTCCCGGCTCCCTCCCTCGCGGCCGCCAGAGCCTCATCGGCGATCTCTTTCGGCGTTATGGGCAGATACGGCGTCTGCGTGGGGATATTGATAGCTCCCGTGACGGCGCAATTGATAAATTGTTTCTTGTTATTCATTGCCATGGCAGATATACTCCTTTCCTTCCCATCTATTTCATTTCATTATTTGACTTCAGCCTCTTCATACCGAGGCACCATATACTTTTCGTGAATTAAAAGGTTTTCAAAGGATATCGTCTCACTCCTCATACCATTTCCATCAACACCTCATAAATAACATGATAATATTTGTTACTCAAGAACTAATTTCAATTTGACTTAATAAATATTTACTATACATGAAAATACTGGGGGAATATTTTCATCTGTTTGAATTCTTTGTCCTCCCGGCGTAGCGGGTCGTTGCCGATATGCCGTTCTCAAAACCACACGACGCAGAACCGTATATCATCCTTGCGAGAGACACCTTCGACACGCGGCACCGTTTCATCACGGTTGAACCGACAAATGGGTAAAGCTACATATATGTCGAGAGTAGCGGCGATTCCGACAATACGGTAGGATAATCATCAATGCCGTGACCCGCCGCTTTCAGATGGGCACCGTCTCAAAAAGTCGAATTCTCCATGAGAACATCATAAAAACGGCGTGACGAACGCATCATACTGCTTCTAGGGTGCCACCTCGCGCGGAGTGCGAACTTTCGATACGCTACTACTGTTTTTTCTTCATTCCACCATATTGCTATTATCATTGTAATTACGCCGGTTCTCGCCCGTAATGATACGATGAGCCGAAAATGATATTGCCGAATGTAACGTTATGGATACAATGATGCCCCGGTCATTGACGAAGACGGGCCATGTCAAACATAAGTATATTACCCTATATCAGACACTTCTGGCATCTTCATTGCATGGCGAAGACCTAACGAGCAGGTTTTCGATCGTGGCCGGAGCGCGGCCGTTCAGATTGTGAACGCGTGTTGTCCATATGACACGTAGACATGAACGCACGGAGCCACTCGAGGTTATGTCGAATACGTCACAGGAAAGAGCACACCCCCTTTTTCCATTGTAAGACGGTGGAAATACAATCCCCGTCGGAATCCCCATATAGTCCTTTGCGACAGCCGATGCAACGCCGGGATGCGAACGACGTCAATCTCGGAGAGCGCGGAGCGCGAGCTGTTCGGTATTGTATATATAGCTACATTATTCGAAAGGAGATCGCATGTTCGATAACGACCGGATAAAAAAATTCTATTCATCACTGAATGATAAAATATCGTCTGCGAGAAAACGGCTTGGTCGTCCGCTGACCGTGACAGAAAAGATCCTCCATTCACACTATTCTTCTCCCGATGCAATCACCTCTTTTCAGAGGAGTGTCGATTACACGGCATTCATCCCCGACAGGGTGGCTATGCAGGATGCCACGGCACAGATGGCACTGCTTCAATTTATGAATGCGGGTATTTCACGGACGGCTGTCCCTTCGACGGTACACTGTGACCACCTTATCACGGCGGACGCCGGCAGTGAAACGGATCTGGCTCAGGCCCTTGACGAAAACCGGGAGGTCTACGAATTTCTCCAATCCGTGTCACGGAAATACGGCATCGGGTTCTGGCGGCCCGGCGCGGGTATTATTCACCAGATCATCTTTGAAAATTACGCATTTCCGGGAGGGCTTATTATCGGGACCGATTCTCATACGCCGACCGCCGGTGGACTCGGCATGATCGGTGTCGGCGTCGGCGGTGCGGATGCCGTTGACGTCATGGCGGGCATGTCATGGGAGCTGAAGATGCCTGCGATCATCGGTGTCAAGCTCACGGGCACGATTCGCGGATGGACGGCATCGAAGGATGTCATACTGCATCTTGCCGGGATACTCACCGTCACGGGAGGCACTGATGCGATTATTCAGTATTTCGGGGACGGCGCTTCGTCCATTACGGCAACGGGCAAGGCCACCATCTGCAACATGGGGGCGGAAGTCGGCGCTACGGCCTCGGTTTTCCCCTACGATGACGCTATGAGGACCTATCTGTCGGCCACCGGCAGGCAGGACATTGTGTCTCTGGCGGACGCCGTCGCTGATAATCTCCGGGACGATCCCGAGATCGCCGCGGATCCGGGCGCCTATTTCGACCGCGTCATCGAAATCGATCTCGACACGCTGGAGCCGCACATCAACGGCCCCTTCACACCCGATGCGGCCCACCCCCTTTCAGAGTTCGGCCGTATCGTTGCTGAAAAAGGCTACCCGCGGAAAGTGGACGTCGGCCTCGTCGGTTCATGCACTAATTCTTCATATGAGGACCTGTCCCGTGCCGCGTCGATCGCCTCTGAGGCGTCAGACAACAACATCACGGTCCCCGCGGATTTTATCGTCACGCCCGGGTCGGAAATGATTCGCCGGACGGCGGAACGGGACGGCCTGCTTCAAGCCTTTGATCGCATCGGCGGAACGATCATGGCGAATGCCTGCGGCCCCTGCATCGGGCAGTGGAAACGTCGCAGCGGCGACGGGAAGAGGGAAAACACGATCGTCACGTCATTCAACAGGAACTTCGCCAAGCGCAATGACGGAAATCCCAACACGCACTGCTTTGTTGCGTCTCCCGAACTCGTTACCGCACTGACAATCGCCGGCGATCTGACATTCAATCCCGAAAGCGATTCCCTCATCACAGCAGACGGCAGTAAAATCATGCTCTCGGCGCCGCGTGGCGCTGAACTGCCTCCCTCAGGATTCCACAGGGATGGCGCGGGATACATCGCGCCGGCGGAACGGGGTGACACCGTTAAGGTCAGGGTAAACGAGGATTCCGAACGGTTGCAACTGTTAAAACCATTTCCCCCGTCCACAGTTGATGACTTCACCGGTCTCGCACTCCTTGTCAAAGTCGCGGGGAAATGCACAACCGACCACATTTCCATGGCAGGTCCCTGGCTCGCCTACCGCGGTCACCTCGACCGCATTTCCGACAATCTGCTCCTCGGGGCGGTGAATTCGTTCACCGGTGAGACGGGCACGGTTGTCAACCAGGAAACCGGCGAATACGCATCCGTACCCGACGTTGCCCGGTTCTACAAAGAATGCGGCGTTGGTTCGTGCGTTATCGCCGAAGAAAACTACGGTGAGGGCTCATCGCGGGAACACGCCGCCATGGAACCGCGTCATCTCAATGTCAGGGTCATCATCGCCAAGTCATTCGCCCGCATCCATGAAACAAACCTGAAAAAGCAGGGCATCCTGGCACTGACATTCACCGACAAGGCGGATTACGCGCGCATACGGGAACACGACCGTATCGATGTGGTGGGACTTTCTGATTTTGCACCAGGGAGACCTCTGCTTCTCAAGGTGTCCCACTCAGACGGTGGCAGTGAGGAAATCAGCGTGCGGCATAGCTACAACGATCTGCAGATACAATGGTTCAAGGCGGGAAGCGCCTTGAACCTGATTTCAAAAGCGGGAAAGGCAAAATAGTATGAAACATTATATTCACAAAATGAACGGCACACTGCACGTACCGGATACGCCCGTTATCCCCTATATCGAGGGTGACGGTATCGGAAAGGATATCTGGCAGCCCGCTCGAAAGGTCATAGACGGCGCCGTTGAAAGGGCTTACGGCGGACGGCGGCGCATCGAATGGATCGAGGTCCTTGCCGGCGAGAAAGCATACCGGGAAACGGGAGAATGGCTGCCCGGCGATACCGTTGAAGCCATTCGGCGCTTCATGGTCGCCATCAAGGGGCCGTTGACAACGCCCGTTGGTCAGGGCATCAGGTCTTTGAATGTCGCGCTCCGGCGAACCTTCGATCTATACGTCTGCCTGAGACCGGTCAGGTATTTCGGCGGTATCGAGTCACCACTGAAACGCCCCGAGCGTGTCGACATGCATATCTTCCGGGAAAATACGGAGGACCTCTACGCGGGCATCGAATTCATGGCCGGCGACGAGCAGACGGAACGCCTGAAATCGTTTCTCTTCAAAGATCTGCAGGTACCGGAGATATCCTTTCCCGAGACGGCATCATTCGGCATTAAACCCATAACACGCGATGGTTCGGAACGCCTGGTCAGATGCGCCCTCACCTATGCCATCGAGCGCGAACTGCCGTCGGTCACACTCGTCCATAAGGGAAACATCATGAAGTTCACCGAGGGCGCCTTCAGAAACTGGGGGTATGATCTCGCCGAGCGGGAGCACGGGGACAAGACGTTTAGCTGGAGAACTTACTCGGCACTGAAACAAAGCGCGGGAAGCGACGCGGCGGACAAGGCCTTACGGAAGGCCCGCAAAGAGGGAAAGGTCATTGTCAAGGACGTCATCATGGACGCCTTTCTACAGGAAACACTCCTCAATCCGGAAGCACATTCCGTGATTGCCACGACGAATCTCAATGGCGACTACATTTCCGATCAACTGGCCGCCATGGTGGGCGGTATCGGCATCTCACCGGGGGGCAACATCAATTATGATACAGGATATGCGCTCTTTGAGGCCACCCACGGTACCGCGCCGACGATCGCCGGTACCGGCCGGGCCAATCCCGCATCTCTCATACTTTCAGGGGCAATGATGCTCGATTACCTGGGATGGGATGATGCCGCGTATCGTATTGTCATGGCAGTGGAAAAAACGATTGCCGCAGGATGCATGACCGCCGATCTCCGCAACCGATCGGAGGGGATCCGTCCCTGCACGACGGACGAATTCGGCGCCGCGGTAGAACATAATCTTGATTCACAGGAACGACGGGAGATGATCCAATGACGGAGTATAATCAACTCATTCAGAAACTATCCGATTCCATCAAGATAACGAGCTCTATCGAAAATGAGCTTTTCAAGAAATACAACGTGAAGCGAGGTCTCAGAAACGAGGATCACACGGGTGTCCTCGTCGGTCTGACAAAAATCGGAGAGGTGCTGGGGTACGAAAAAAATGCAGACGGTACACTGACACCCATCGACGGCAATCTCTTTTACCGGGGGATCAGCGTTCTGGATCTCGTGGAACGGTTCCGCGCCAAAGGTCGGCACGGGTATGAAGACGTTGTGTATCTCCTCCTGTCCGGCAATCTACCCACCGATGAGGAACTGGAATGGTTCCACCGGTACCTGGCCGATCAGCGGCATCTGTGCAGCATGTCGAAGATGTCCATCCTCGATCTCCATGGCAATGATATCATGAATATACTGGCACGCTCCGTGATGGTGCTCTATACGGAGGATCAATACGCCGAAGACACCTCCCGGGAAAACCTCATGAAGCAGTCGCTCAATCTGGTGGCGAAATTCCCGACGATTATCGCCTACGCCTACCACGCCATGAGGCACCACTATCAGAAACGCACTCTGTCGCTTCGTCATCCGAAGGAAGACCTGGGCACTGCGGAAAACTTTCTCTACATGCTGAAAGGTACTGGCAACTACACGGAACTGGACACCGCTGTCCTCGATCTTGCCATGGTGCTGCATGCAGAGCACGGCGGGGGGAATAACTCCACGTTCACCATCCGTGTCACCAGTTCATCCGGTACGGACACTTATTCGGCCGTGACCGCGGCCATTGGTTCGCTCAAAGGTCCCCTCCACGGCGGCGCCAACCTGCGGGTCATGTCCATGTTCGAACACCTGAAAGACGTCATCACCGACTGGAAGGACAGAGAGGAAATCGCCGCATACCTGCTACGGATGCTGAATAAAGAGGTGTATAATAAAACCGGCCTTATTTACGGAATCGGGCACGCCGTCTACACCCTGTCCGATCCCCGCGCGGTGCTCTTGAAAAAAGTCGCCCGTCAGCTCGCCGAAGAAAAGGGACGGCTCGATGAATTCGAATTCCTCGACACCATTGAAGGAACAGGCATCGACGTTTTCACGCGTCACAAAGGAGAAGAGGCAAGGAAAATCGTGTGCGCCAATGTCGATCTTTATTCAGGATTCGTCTATTCACTCATCGGGATACCGAAGGAACTTTTCACCCCCATATTCGCGATGGCAAGAATCGCCGGGTGGGCCGCTCACCGCATCGAAGAATTAAACTTCGAAAGCAGGAGAATTATCAGGCCGGCATATATGAACGTCTGCGACCGGGTACCATCAGATCTCGTATTGAGCGACAGTAATTCGATAGTCGACGCGAAAGAAGTAAAGAAGACCGTCGCACAGTAACGGCATGGTGTCATCGTCCGTTGCTCCGCCCGAAAGCGATCGTCTCTCATCATAGAACCCCTTCACGTCATGACAGCAATCGCGCCTCCGATATGTTGCACGGCACTGCGGAGGCGTACTGATGCAGTAGTGTGCCCTCCGTCATCTCTTTCTTTTCCCTCCCGTGATGATTATCTTACCCATAAGGAGGGAACAATCATGAAATCAATCATTACCACCATAAGTCGGGTCACGGGGGCGGTCCTGCTGACGGTCTTCGTAATTTTCGGACCCGCAGCGTATTCCTCCGCGGAGGCTGACATGACGACGAACAACGAATATCAGACGGCGACGTTCGCCGGTGGGTGCTTCTGGTGTATCGAACACGCATTCGACCACGTGGACGGTGTGATCGAGGCGGTCTCGGGCTACACCGGGGGTCATACGGAAAATCCAACTTACGAAGAGGTCTGTTCCGGGAAAACGGGCCATCTGGAGGCCGTGCAGGTCATCTATGATCCCCGTATCGTTTCCTACGGTGCGCTGATCGACGTTTTCTGGCGTCAGATTGATCCCACGGATGATGGCGGTCAGTTTGTCGATCGCGGCAGCCAGTACCTAACAGCCATCTTTTACCACACCGGGGAACAGAAAGAGATAGCAGAAAAATCACGGGCGAACCTCGAGAAGAACGGCGTCTACTCGAAACCGATCGTGACCACGATTCGAAAAGCGGAAAGATTCTATCGGGCGGAAGACTACCACCAGGATTACCACTCGAAGAATCCGCTCCGCTACAGTCTGTACAGCACAGCGTCCGGGCGGAAAAAAAGTCCGGGCAATATATCCCGTGATGCGCACCCGGGCGTATCGTCACAGACACCGTACCGGACAATGACGGATGAAGAGTTAAAGGAAGCATTGACTCCCCTTCAGTACACCGTCACCCAGGAGAGCGGAACGGAACCCCCCTTCAACAACGCCTATTGGGACAACAAGCAACCCGGCATCTACGTGGATATCGTCTCCGGTGAACCGTTGTTCAGCTCTCAGGACAAATTCGATTCGGGAACGGGCTGGCCGAGTTTCACACAAGCGCTGGAGCCTGCTAATATCGTTGAACATACGGACCGGAGTCTTTTCATGGAGCGGACGGAAGTGCGCAGCAAGCACGCCGATTCGCATCTTGGTCACGTATTCACCGACGGTCCTGATCCCACCGGTCTTCGGTATTGTATCAACTCCGCGTCCCTGCGTTTCATCCCGAAGGGGGAATTACAAAAAGAAGGGTATGGTAAATACGCATCCCTTTTTAACAAATAGGATTTGGGAACTGCGGAAGGGTTTCGGTCTTTCCGCAGTTTTTTCTCATGACGGGGAATGCGGCCTCGGAATGCCGGATTAATTACAACGAATCTCGATAGTTAAATACACCAACAGCGATAATCTCTACTCAACTTTCCGAAAGATTAAAAGTGCTTGCACCGATGTAACGAAATTAATACTTGAGGAAGAGAGCAAAAAGTGTTTAACACAGAAAAAGCGGCGGTGCGGTTTGGGGTCGGTTATACCACACTAAGGAAGGGCCGCACCGGCGCGCTTCTTCTGCACACTTTTTGTTTTCCGCAACGGGGTAACAGTCCACACGTCCCGACCCCTACGGAATTTCGAAAACCCTGATCAATCAATATCACACAATACACAGCAGAAACGGCGGTGCGGTTTAGGGTCGGTTATACCACAAAAGGCAGGCCGCACCGACACGTCTCTCCTGCATACGGTCATGTCGTCATTTTCTGCGGCACCACCGGCCGACAATTATCTCCGTTTCCCGGACAATCGATTACGCAGATAATTTCCACCGTTTCGTCGCCCACGGGCACGGCCTTGTGCTTTTCGTTACTGGCAAAATAGACGGAATCACCCTCTTCTGCAATGACCACCCCGTCCGGTGTTTCGCAATGCACCGTGCCGCGAATGACGGTGAGTGCCTGGACATATTCATGATTGTGAAACGGTATGGCATCGACATCGACAGGTTTCAATATATACCGGCGCACGGCGAAATTGTGACGGTAGCTCTCATCACCCACATCCTTGTTTATCATCCACTGGATGTTCATAGCACCCTCGGGCATGCCGAACGCCTGCCCCACGTCAATAATGTCTACATCGACCTTTCTCCGGTGAATCATCGTTTTGTTCATCCCTTCCCCTGTCGGTACCTTCACTGATAACGGCAGGCTGTCAATTCCATCATGAAATGCCCTACAGTCCCCGCTTCACGTTACTTCTATAGAACATATTCTTTGTGATGCAGGACGCCCATTTATGTTCGGCGCATTGTGACGGCTGAATATTAATGGTATCTCTTTGTCCCTTTTCGACGATGCTTCTATATATGTTACCGGCCTCAGCCAGTTGCTCGTCGGTACCGGAAAGGAGAAGCGCCACGGAACCTTCCGCACCGGCCACGCCGCCCGAGGCACAATGAGAGGCATCCGCCCCGGTGAGAACGCGGAATGCATCGATTTCCGTGAACACCTGCCCGCTGACGGGTAGAAGTCCCACGGGCATTCCCGCCGATTCCCGCAATTTTGCAATGCCCATTCGGCGCGCGTTCTCCACGATGCTTCCTTGCACCATTTTTTCCAGACCCGCCGGTACAATGAAAGTAATGCCCTGCGCCATAATCTGTCCGATGGCCTGACCGACAAGACCGCCGCTGTTCGGATTTCCAAGCAGGATACCCGCATATCCCCGGGCATCGATGGCGTTAGCACCCTTGATGAAGATGTCATCGTCGCTGAAGCCCGCCAGGTCCGCTATGAGATCGTCAGACGGTATGATTTCCCCTTTTTGGAAGAACCAGTATTTGGCTCGTCCCTGGGCGGACAGGTAATCCGTCATACCTTTCCCGATGCAGAAACCCTTTTCCGCAATAATGCCACAGGCGATTTCCCTTTCAGGAAGAGAACCCATCAGTTCCGCATAGAGATATGCCGTTGTCGACCCAGCGGAAATAATGATTTTCCCCTCGGAAAAAGCTCGTTTCACCGCCGGCATCGCCGCTATCCCCCGGGCAATGAGACGTTTCGACATGAGCGGCGTCAGTGTGACTGTCATATACTGTTCCATGTACGGATACTCCTTCTCACCTCTCTCACATTACCACTGTCGAATCGGCAATACCTGTCGTCCTGATAATACCAATTTAATCAATGCGTGATTGTTCCGTCAAGTTAAATGTTATAATATAATAATATTAGAATAAATTTCATTCTCATTCCGTGCCGCTTCATGGGATATCGCCTAAAACACCATGATAGGCATTGTGATAAATCCGTTCTGCATCACTTTCCGTTACCAGACGGGGATTGTTGTTCATAAGCCTCGTCACACCGACAGCCGCCTTCGCCATCTCCGGTATGTCGGACTCAGTAATGCCCAGGTCCTTCAGCGTCACGGGGATACCGCACCGGCGTGACATTTCCTGCACTCGATGAATAAAGCTCTGTGCAAGTTCCTCGCCGCCGTGCTCCATGCCGAGAAACCGGGCGAGAGAGGCATATTTGTCGCTGCACGCCGGAGCGTTAAACTGCATCACATAGGGAAGGAGAACCGAGTTCGCCACACCGTGTGGGACCTTGTGTTCACCACCCACGGGATAGGCCAGGGCATGCACAGCGGCCGTATTGACAGGGCCCAGACACAATCCTCCGTACAAACTCCCCAAGGACATGGAAGACCGTGCTTCCATATCGGCACCATCCTTGAAGGCCCTTTCGAGAAAATTCATAATCAGGCGGATTCCTTCCCGGGCAAAACCGTCAACAACGGGATGGGCGTAGCGGTTTGTATACGCCTCGATACAATGCGTCAATGCATCCACACCGGTTGCCGCCGTCACATGAGGCGGCATGCTGATCGTCAGTTCCGGATCGACGATGGCAACATCGGGGATCAGATGAGGACTCACAACCCCCTTTTTGACCTTTTTCTTATCATCAGTCACGACGGCGATCGGGGTCACTTCACTTCCCGTCCCGGCTGTCGTGGGAAGAGTAATCAGTTTCACCGTCCGTTCCCCCACAGTGCCGGCGCTGATAACGTCATATATAGTCTGCGAACTCCGGACAAGAACGGCAAGAAGTTTTGCGCAGTCGATAGTCGAACCGCCTCCGATGCCAATCACCGTATCGGGTTTATGATGCGAAGCCGTATCAGCGACTGCGGCAATATAGTCGACGGGCAATTCCGGTATGACATCGGACATGACAACGACCTCGGCACCTTTGTCCGCCAGTACGGGCACGATATCATCCGCGACGCGGTCACGCAGGAACGGATCACAGACAAGACAAATCCGCTCGGATGGACCGATATAGTCCTTTATGCCGTATCGCCTTCCCGCACCGAAGTCGATACATTCCGGCATTTGCAATCGTATGTTGGCAATCATGGAAATTTCTCTCTTCTCCGGTATAACAACATCCCGGCTTTCAAAAACGTTGCTCACATGAGTCTATTCACGACGGTAGGGGGCAGGCGGCTTCAGACACCAGCTCCACGAGAAGCCGACCGGTATCTCTCGGATGGAAAAAAACAGCTTTCTTGAAACTGGGCGCCTCGGCCGGTTCATCACTGAGACTACGCAGGCCTTTTTCCTGTGTAAAATAGTTGAACGCCTTCTCCATGTCGTCTGTGATATAACAGATGTGGTGCAATGTGCCCGTTCCCCTCTTTTCGAGAAATTTTCCGAGACCGTCATCGGCGAGAGGTTTTACCAGTTCGAGGTAGGTGTTTCCGGCGAGAAGGAAGCAGCAGTCGGCATTAAAGGCATCAACCTGGAAACGCCCTTTTTCTTCCATTCCAAATATATCTTCATACATCTCTTTGGCCGTATCGATATCATCAACGACCAGACCGATATGATGAATACGTAAATTCATTCTATTCCTCCAACGCCCCACGAAAGACGATCCGTCGTTCCGCAGGAATGAATCGAGTCTGTTACATGTCTTCGGGATCCATAAAAACGGCCCCGGTACTGGCGGACGTTACCATTTTGGCATACCGTCCCAGATAACCTGACGTGATAGCGGGT